>Ga0255782_10000268_pt1 | contig 46996 bp, 28 predicted proteins | sample 101ome_26_FD_179980 | JGI IMG/M metagenome (GOLD analysis project Ga0255782, IMG submission 179980) | Coastal salt marsh microbial communities from the Groves Creek Marsh, Skidaway Island, Georgia - 101408AT metaG (version 2) | ecosystem: Environmental > Aquatic > Marine > Intertidal zone >...
AAAGTCGGTATCTATCAATCTTATTTAGAGGAGATGGGTGTGGACATAGAGTTCGGAGACTACATTGGTTATTATGAAAAAGAAGATAGAGTTAGATACTATTCCGTCGTTGATGACGGTCGTATCACCTCGGATAACAGGCACACTTATGGTGGTTATAAACCATATTACCGCAGTATCACTGCGTCGCCGGTTACAAATGATGAATTCAACGGAATCTAATGGCACTACCAAAAAAGATAAAAAAGACATTGAACCTAGTCCCTAAGAAAACGGGATATGAAAGAAGGGTTGAACTCTTGGAGGATATCCAAAGGGACGGGACTTATTTGCCGAAAGGTATCGGTCATGCCGATTTGGACCGTGGGATGTTGGACTTTGTAAAGAACGACCTAAAAACATTCATGGATGGTAAAGTAATCCCAACAGTGGATATTATCATTACCACTCAGAACTGGTCTCAATTTACTGAAACTTGGAACTTCCAAGATTTGGATAAGAATGTTAAACCACCTTTTGTCTCTACAGTAAGACAACCTGAGGTTCCTTATGGTACCAACCCATCATTACAATATACTATTCCAAATAGAAAACAATTTTATTACGCAAAGGTACCAACTTGGGACGGACAAAGAAAAGGTGTTGACGTATATAAAATACCTCAACCTATTCCTGTTGATATTACTTATAATGTTAAACTGTTTGTAAACCGTATGAGGTCGTTGAATGAGTTCAACAAAAATGTATTACAAAACTTTGCGTCACGTCAGGCGTATACAACAATTAAAGGACACTACATTCCAATTATTCTTAACAACATTTCAGATGAGTCTGTTTTAGATATTGACAGAAGAAAATACTACATCCAAAACTATGAGTTTACAATGTTAGGATTCTTGATGGATGAAGATGAATTTGAGGTGAGTCCTGGTATTTCGAGAACCTTAACTATGATTGAGGTACCTCAACTGAATAAAGCGAGAAAAGTTAACCCTCAACCTGAAAACCCTAACGAGTTCCCTGTTAATTTATTGTTTGTTAGTGGTAACACATCTTTGAGTGAAAGGTTTACATATACCGCCGATTTGATATTAACCGAAACTTCTAACATAGATAGTTTTTCTGTATATATTAACGACAATTATGTAGGGGATGATTTAACTAAAATTCAAGTTAATACAAATGATTTGGTTAAGTTTGAAGTTGTTAAAAATTCTGTTGGGGAATCAAAGATAGAGACCACTGCAAAACTTTTATAATTACTCTCCGTAGATATCTTTTGGTCGAGAACATTTTTCCATTATCATCTTTTCTAAAAACTTATACATCTTTAATCCATTCTCCTCACAGTATTCTTTTAGTGTGGTGTGAACCTCTGTTGATATCTTAATATTCTTTATGTCTTTCATAATTAAAGGTAGAAAAAAGGCAGAAAAAATTCTCCCTAATCGATAAATATAGTCCTGGTGTAAATGTTTTTTGGGATTTTCTTAAATATTTATAAGAAAAATAAATTCTAAAGAAATTAAAAAACATGGCAAGTTCAAACAAAGTTTTCGTATCTCCAGGTGTTTATACATCAGAAAGAGACTTGAGTTTCGTGGCTCAAAGTGTTGGTGTAACTACTTTAGGTATCGTAGGTGAGACCTTATCAGGACCCGCTTTTGAACCTATCTTTATTTCCAACTTTGACGAATTTCAAGCATACTTCGGGGGTACTAATCCAACGAAATTTGTGAATACACAAATTCCAAAATATGAAGCCGCTTATATAGCGAAAGCATATTTACAACAGTCTAATCAGTTATTTGTTACTAGAGTATTAGGTTTGTCTGGATATGATGCAGGTCCTTCTTGGTCTATTACGACACAAGCAAATGTAGACCCAGCAACATTATCAGCGGGAACCCTTACTACTTGGTCGGTTGACTTCAGTGCTACTACAGGTTCAACACAAGTTGAATTCTTAGACCCATTCACTGCACCGTTAAGTGATTACATAACAGATTCAATTACATTATATAACGGTAGTTCAACTACAATGTCAGGACAGTTATCAACATTCTTATTGTCAATAGGAACCAATAATTCATTGAGTGGAGCTTCAGGTGCTCAGTGGGGGGTTATGTCTGATGCTGCTCATTCATCATTCACAGGTGCTGGATATACCGCAATAACTAACAGTTTATCTGTTGATGGTCTATACGATTCAGTTGCTGACTATGATGATTCATTGATGGACCCTTGGTATTACGGGTGTTTCGAACCAGGAACAGGTGATAATTACTCAGGTATCTCATGGAATGCTGCGGTAACTTCGTTTACTGATTTTAGCACTAACCCGACACTTTCAGGTACTGGTTCGTATTCAGGAACGGTTTCAGGAACAGTATTGACGTATGTAGCAACGGCATTTACAGAATACAATGACTTAGTAGTTGCAACATTACGTTCAAGAGGTATTAACAATAATTCAGATGGTGGTCCTGTCTACATGACAAGTGGAACATCTCAAGTGGTTATGGACTGTAGTGGTGATTATGCTGACGTTCAGAAAAATCCTTATTCATCATTCGGTATTTCGGGTGTTACTAATGAAGGTGATAATTTTACTTTTAAAACATCATTTACTGTTTCAGACACGAATTATATGACCAAAGTGTTTGGTAAGAGTAATTTTGGTAAGAATAGAACTGAAGTTCCATTGTTTGTTGAAGAGATTTACTATAACTTATTAACTAATTCATATAGATTAGGTAAAATTAGAGGTCTTAATTGTGATTTAACAGCATTACCTTCGGCTAGACAAGATAATGCAACTAACACGTCTATCGGTTGGTATTTAGAACAATACCAAACTCCTTCAACTCCATATTTAGTTTCTGAGTTACGTGGTTCACAGGTTGACCGACTATTTAGATTTATTTTGATATCTGACGGTAATGTCGCAAATAATTTAGTAAAAATTTCCATAGCGAATATTTCTTTTGCTAATTCAACGTTTGACGTGATTGTTCGTGATTACTTCGATACAGACGCAAATCTTGTGGTGTTAGAAAAATTCACTAACTGTTCTATGAATCCAGGTGAAAATAACTTCGTAGCTAAGAAAATTGGTACGTCTAATGGTGAATTTGAATTGAAGTCTAAATACATTATGTTGGAGATGGATGAAGATGCACCAATCGACGCTCTTCCTTGTGGATTCGAGGGTTATGTATTCAGAGAATACTCAGGTGTTAAGAGTCCATTCATTATTTATAAAACAAAATATAACACACCGGGTGAAGTTATTTACAACCCACCATTCGGAACAACAACTGGTACAGACAATTCAACAAGAAGTGCTGGTGATAAAGTAAGAAAAACTTATTTAGGTGTTTCTAATACTGTAGGTATTGATTCTGACTTCTTCATGTATGGAGGTAAACAAAACCCAACTGATATCGCAACTGCGACTGAAGGTAATGATTGGGCATACTTAACTAAAGGTTTCCACATGGATTCAGGAGCAACAGTAGTAACAATCGCTGGTGGTTATGTTACTTCAGGTGAAACAGCGTTTGAGGTTGGTGATGCTGAATTTAGAGCGGAACCAACATCACAAACAAGTCCTTATTATAGATTAAACTCTCGTAAGTTTACTGTATCACCTAAAGGTGGTTTCGATGGTTGGGATATCTATAGAGAATTTAGAACAAACCAAGACCAATTCCGTTTAGGTGGAACAGGTTACTTGTTAGGTGCAGCACCTTCGGTATCGTTCCCTACAGCAACAGGTTGGGGTCAGTTCAAACAAATCACAGTAGGTGAAAATTCTGTGGGTTGGGCAAATACTGACTACTACGCTTACTTGTTGGGTCAGAAAACATTCGAAAACCCTGAAGCTGTTAACATTAACATTTTCGCAACACCAGGTGTTGATTACTTGAATCATTCTAACTTAGTAGAGGACGCAATCGACATGATTGAGACGGATAGAGCAGACTCAATTTACATTTGTACTACTCCTGACTATAACATGTTTGTTCCTAACACTTCGTCGTTTGATACAGACTTCATCTATCCAGATAGTGCAGTGGATAACTTGGAAGAAACAGGAATTGATTCTAACTACACTGCAACTTACTACCCTTGGATTTTAACAAGAGATAGTGTGAATAATACTCAAGTATATATTCCACCTACGTCAGAGGTTGTTAAGAACTTGGCATTGACTGATAATATCGCATTCCCTTGGTTCGCAACTGCAGGTTACACAAGAGGTTTGGTATCAGCAGTTAAAGCACGTAAGAAGTTAACACAAGACGATAGAGACACCTTATACCAAGGTAGATTGAACCCAATTGCAACATTCTCAGATGTGGGTACTGTGATTTGGGGTAATAAAACTCTACAAATTAGAGAATCTGCACTTGACAGAATCAATGTAAGAAGATTGTTGTTACAGGCTCGTAAGTTGATTTCAGCGGTGGCAGTAAGATTGTTGTTTGAACAGAATGATGACCAAGTAAGACAAGACTTCTTGGATTCTGTAAACCCAATCTTAGACTCTATCAGAAGAGATAGAGGTTTGATTGACTTCCGTGTGGTTGTAGAAAACACACCTGAAGATATGGATAATAACCAATTGACAGGTAAAATCTACTTGAAACCAACAAGAGCACTTGAATTCATTGATATTGAGTTCTTGATTACTCCAACGGGAGCGTCGTTCGAAGATATCTAATTTGATATATTTATAATTTGGAGGTCACACTTGTGGCCTCCATTAGCCTTATTAAACGTTTAATTAAAATAAGAACATGGAATTTAAGAAATCAAACTTAATGGAACACCTAAATGTAGAAACTAACGGTGTTAAAACATTTTCTGAAAAACCACAAAACATTGTGATTTCAGAAGAACAATTAGAAAGATTAATTGAGAGATTAAACGAAACAGAGTAATGATTCGTAAAATCTTAAAAGAATATATTGAGGAAAAAGAACTCAAGGAAGGTTTTGACGACGTGGGTCGTCCTGATATGAAGTATTATGCTTTTGATTGGGATGATAATATTATGATGATGCCCACACAGATTATCGTTAAAACTGAGGAAGGTAACGAGGTAGGTATGTCTACTGAGGACTTTGCGGAGTATCGTAATATAATTGACAAGGAACCTTTTGAATACAAAGGTGAGACAATTGTTGGTTATGCGGATAATCCATATAGGAATTTTACCACTGAAGGTGATGCACAGTTTATTGTTGATTCTATGATTGCAGATGTTGGTCCATCTTGGGACGACTTTGTTGAAGCAATCAACGGAGGTTCAATTTTCTCAATAATCACAGCTAGAGGACACACCCCGTCTGTTTTGAGGGACGCAGTATATAATATGATTATGACCAATCATAAAGGTATTAACAAGGAGGAATTGGTTTCAAACCTTAAAAAATTCCGTGATTTTGCGGGTGAAGAGGGTATGACTGACGAAGACTTAATTGAAAAGTATTTGGATATGTTGAAGTTCCACCCTGTAACTTATGGTGAGGGAAGTGCTGCAAACCCTGAAGAAGGTAAAATTAAAGCCTTACAAGGATTTGTTTCTTATGTGAAGGATATGGCTTCAAGATTGAGACAAAGAGCGTTCTTTAAGGATGATGTAAACAACAATTTTGTTCCTAAGATTGGTTTTTCAGATGATGACCCAGCAAATTTAAAGGCTATCGGTGATTATTTGAAAAATGCTTATCCAGAGGGAGATAAACCAGTAAAGACTTATTTAACTAAAGGAGGAGAGAAAAAAGAAGTATAAAAATTTCTAGTTAGCTTCTATATAATGAAATTTTCAAAATAAAAGTAAATAGAAATATTTTTCCTTATCCAACTATTTATAAGTAATAAACAAAAAAATATAAAAACGAAAATACAATGGCTGATTTATTAATGAAAATGCCGGTACCTTATGAACCAAAAAGAAAGAATAGGTTCATCATGACCTTTGACTCTTCATTAGGTATCAACTCTTGGTACGTTGAATCAACTTCACGTCCTCAAGTGTCAATTAACCCTGTTCCAATTCCATTCTTGAACACAGAAACATATGTTGCTGGTAGATTTACTTGGAGCACACTTAACGTAACATTCCGTGACCCAATCGGTCCTTCTGCTTCTCAAGCGTTGATGGAGTGGGTTCGTTTACACGCAGAATCTGTAACGGGTCGTATGGGATACGCTGCAGGTTATAAGAAAAATATCAACTTGGAAATGTTAGACCCAACAGGTGTGGCAGTTGAAAAGTGGATTTTACAAGGAACATTCCTAACTGATGTGAACTTCGATTCACTTGGTTATGGTGACGATGGTATTGCAACAATCACGGCAACACTACGTCCAGATAGATGTATATTAGTTTACTAAGATATACTCTTTACGAAAAAATCAGTTCATTTATATTTAACCATAGAGGGGAGACTCTCTATGGTTTTTTAATTTAAAGATATGGATACAGCAGCACAATACGGTCAACAAGACTTCAATTTACCACACGATGTGGTTTCATTACCTTCAAAAGGAAGGTTTTATCAAAACGGAAAATCATCTGTAAAGGTGGGTTATTTGACCGCTGCGGATGAAAATACATTATTGGGACAAAGAAATCCTGATAACTTAATCCCAAACTTGTTGAGGTCAAAATTATACGAACCAGGAATGGATGTTAATTCACTATTGGACTGTGATGTTGAAGCTATTCTTATTTTCTTGAGAAACACTTCGTTTGGTTCCGAATATAATTTTAATTTAAGGGACCCTAAGACATTAAAAATGTTTGATGCTTCTGTAACTCTTGATGAGTTAAGTGTTAAAGAACCGACAATCCTACCAAATGAGAATGGTCTATTTGAACTAACCTTACCAAAATCAGGTAAATTAGTTAAATGTAAGTTGTTAACTATTGGTGATACCCAAGAACTTACAAAACTACAAGAGGCTTATCCTGAAGGGGTTGTTGCCCCTGTTATTACAAAGAGGTTAGAAAAACACATCAAAGAGTTTGATGGTTCAACTGACCCTGCGGAAATTGCCTCAGCAATTCAAGTATTACCTATTGCTGATTCTAAATATATTAGAAATACTCTTAGAGAGGCTGAACCACGTTTGGACTTAGAGAGAGTGTTTACAGCCCCGTCAGGAGAAAAGGTGTCCGCAAGAATCACCTTCGGGGCTGAGTTTTTTCGTCCTTTCTTCTGATTATAGAAAAGTTATGCTTGATGAAATCTACTATCTCGTTAAAGAGATGGGGTTTTCGTATGCTGATTTGTTGATAATGCCAACCTTTGAGAGAAAATATTTTATCAATAAATTTATCACAGAGATTGAGGAAAGAAAAGAAGCTCAAAGGAAATCAGGAAGGTGATATTTATAAGAAAAGGTTAATCAATGTTTTTACAAAATGAAGCGGGTGAAGGTAAGTCCTTAAATGGTGCTTTTGAGAATTTCAGGAAAAGTTTAAAGGGACTTGCAGATGAAATGTTGGCTTTTGATACTCAAGCAAAAAAGGTTGTGGGTGACACCTTCGGTCAAGGGGCTGAATTTGCTGATAAAATTAGACAAAGCCTTGGTCTTGCTGTTGCCAAAACTGCCGACTTAGGGTATACTACTGAACAATATGCGACTTTGTTAACTCAAATCAGTAGTAGTCTTCAAACAAACGTCTTATATACTACAGAACAACTAACCAATATGATGCTATTTTCCGATGCTGCAGGTATAACGGCAGAAGAAACAGGGAAAATAGTTGCTGGATTTCAAAATATAGGTATAGGGGCAGAAGCAGCACTTAAGGACATGGAAGGAATGGCCAAGACGGCAAGAACTTATGGTGTCAATGTTTCTCAATATATGGGTGTTATTAGTGAGAACCTTAAAATAATGAACCAATTTAAGTTTCAAAATGGAGTCGATGGATTGGCTAATATGGTTGCAAAGGCTCAAGCACTTAGGATTAATATTAATACGGTAACTACATTAGCCGAAAAGTTTTTGGACCCTGAAGGTGCAATTGATGCCGCTGCTAGTCTCCAAATGATGGGTGGTCAACTCGCTCAACTGGGTGATGGATTTCAGTTGATGAATTTGGCTCAAAATGATATTGATGGTTTATTCGATAGTATTGTTGAAGCGACTGCGGCCTCTGCATCTTTCAACGAAGAGACGGGTAAATACGAACTTAGCGTTTTAGAAATGAGAAGGTTAAGGGCAACCGCAAAAGAACTTGGTGTTGATTATGATGAATTGGCTAAAGGTGCTCTAAATTTTGCGGAAAGACAAGATAAGATTTCACAGTTAGACTTTTTAGGTTATAGTGATGAGGATAAAGAATTTTTAGCGTCTATAGGTCAATTAGATAAAGGAGGAGAATTAAAATTTGCTATTGATAGGGGTACTGATGAAGAAGGTAATCCAATTATAGAATTCAAAAACGCAGCAGATTTACAAAAGAATGAAATTGAAAAATTGAGGGTTGACTTTAATGAGCAATCTAAAGAAAATGCAAAGTCTAGCGATGATATTGCGAGAGAACAGAGAAATTTATTACAAGAAATCTATGACCAAGGTTTAATTATTAGAAAAATTACCACAGGACAAGCGGTGTCTGCCGAGGACGAGACTTTTGAAAACTTTTCAGATGCGGTTGTAGAATTAGGAAAGACGTTCAAAAGTGTTACCGACACGGTAATGGATAATGACTTATTTGAAAAAGGAACCACATTATTAGTTAAAGGGATGGATGAAGCTGCCAAAGCAATGACAGGAGGGGCCAATATATTTGAAGGTGCAATGGAGAAATTTAGTAACTGGGTGAGTGGTGTTGCAACCATTACTTTTGAGGGTGAGACTGAGCTCGGAGACGACTTAGTATCTTTACCTGGATATGGGAACAGGGTATTGTCAGGTCCTGAAGGTTCAATACATTTAAATGATAATGACACCGTAATTGCCGGTACGGATTTAATGGGTGGTAATGAAGATAGAAACACCGAACAGATTATGGGTAATCTCCCAAAAGAATTTGCAAATGTTTTACAAAATAATTTAAGTAATGTAGAATCACCAAAAATATCATTCGAAGATTTACAAATTACCCACTCTGGTAGTATCAGGTTAGAGGGTGACGGTAGATTCTTAACTTTGGACATGTTAGCCAATAACCCTCAGATGTTAGAAAACCTAACAAACATGATTAAACTGAGAATGTCTTCTCAAACTATGGGTTATAACAACGCGTAAAATATTTAACCCATCTATTTATAAAGAAAATATAATAGATGCCAAGTCCACTATCATTTAATTCAACTGAAGATTTCAGAAAAAAGCTGTTGGTAAGAAACTTACCACCTTTTAATAGTGATGGTTTTTCTCCGACTACAAACCCAGGACAGTCAGAGTTAAAACTGACTGATTATTCTATTATTGATAGTGAAGAAGTAGAAACAATCGGTGACCAAGAAGAAGTAAGGTTATACATCAACAATCAATATGGTCCTCCTGGTGGATATGACGATAGATATGTGGTACAAGACGTTCAAAAGATAGTCAACCAAAGAGATACCTATTATAAATTTGTATCGTCTTTCTATAATCCTGCAAGTATACTTTTTAGTGAGAACCCACAAGGTAGTGATGGAACAGTTTCACAAGATTCTGTGATGATGCAAATTGCTGCAAAATCACTTAAAAATGAAATGGAGTATAGGGTAGGTGAGGAAGTTAGACAAGAAACGTTAGGTAGATTAAATTTTGTTAGTGCTTTACAAGACCCATTCATTGCTGGAGATATCATCACAGGTAGACAAGAATTGATAGAACCTGATTGGACTATCTCTGTTCCGAACAATATTGTAGCTAAAGGATTAGACTACATCTCAAGGATTTCAGGTGTGTATGTTCCATATTCATGGATACCTGGTGACTATTTTAGTGCCGAACCACGTAAGTTATTTGTAAATCAAGCTGTAAATAAAATTACAGGTCTATTCACGAAGAAAGACGATTACTTATTGAAGTTACCAACTGAGAAAACGGGAATGCAAACATTCTTGGACAACACAGGGGGAGGACAAAAGTCTGCGTTGTTAAAGTCATTAGATTATAATAGATACGGACCAAGTTACAATAAGGGATTATTAAATAACCTCAAAGATGATATTGTAAGTTTTTTCACGGGAGACAAGTCGGTTCAAGGATATTACGTGGGTAGTAAAGAATCTGACCCTTCTTTAGCTGATAGTCCATCGGGTTCATTACCTACAAATCAAGACGGTGTTCAGGTTATGGCACCTGTGTATGGTTACGGAACACTTGGTAATGAATATGAAGGTAATCAAATATTCAAATTCGGTTTAAATACTGTTGAACCCGGTGACAACCCTAACCTACAGGGAGGTTTTACCTGGGCTTCAACCAAAACTCAATCAGGGGTAAATACAGACCAATCTACATGGGCTGGTACATTATCTACTAACTATACCTTCACCCCTGGTTCTATATTAGACGACACACAAAAACTTATTGAATCGGCAGACGGTCCGTCACATGTTGGTACAGCAATAGACCAAGCGTCAAGAATCTTTAATGATGGAACAAGAGAAATTACAAAAGGTTCTAGGGTCAAAACGTATATAAATGAAAACGGTATTGAAGTAGGTAAAGAATACTGTAGAATTTTCACCAAAGACAATCCGTATTCACAGATGAATGATTTACAGAAAATGGGCGGAAATATCCGAGGATTCTCAGGTTCTGTAATGACTAACACATATAATTTGAACATAGCTCCTCAACAACAAGGTGGAGTCCCAACAAACTTTGGACAAAGAAACGGAGAGAATATTACCAAATATATGTTGTCTTTGGAAAATTTAGCATGGAGAACATCAAAATTACAACAGGATTTACCCGAATGTGAAAAAGGACCAGCGGGTGGTCGTATAATGTGGTTCCCACCTTATGATTTAAGAGTGGATGAAAACATTACCGCAAGATGGAATAGTAATGATTTCTTAGGTCGACCTGAACCAATATACACATATTCGAATACACAAAGAGTAGGTAGTTTGTCATTTAAAATTGTGGTTGACCACCCATCGGTATTGAATACGTTGGTGAAAAAACAATTAAAAAATGTTGATAACACTGAAGTTAATAAAATTGTTGATTCGTTTTTCTCGGGATGTAAAACATTGGACATCTATGAGTTATTAAGAAAATTTGGACAATTCACTTTCAATGACGTATATGAAATTGTGACAAAAACCACAAACCCTGAGACTTTCAGAAAATACTATGAAGAAATTCCTGCAGAAAGACCCGAACAAGACAGTAAACCACCTGAAATCGAAACTGTTAAACCAGATTTGGATACTGAGTTTACTGGGTTAAAGGTTTATTTTGATAACGATTATCCTGAAGGTTATTCTACAAACGCCACTACATCGATATCGAAGTATGAAACATATCTTAGTGAATACTTGTCAAGAAAATCAACATATATTACCGAGGCAAGTAAGTATAGTGGGGAGACGGAAGTAGAAAGTTTTTTTGATGATGAGATAACAAACTCAATGGATAATGTAAATTCCTTGATAACCAAAGCGGTAAACGCGGCGAACAATAATTACACAATTAACATTCATTTACAGGCATCTGCATCATCACCTAATAGTAGTGAATATAATAAAAACCTTTCTAAAAGACGTCTTGATTCATTAAAAAAACAAATACTTGAGGACCCTCAAGTGGTGAGTGTTAATTCTGGTAGTAAAGGTAAGATTACAGTCGTTAGTGAGGATGCACAAGGTGAAGACACGGGAAATTGTAGTGAAGAGTTTACTGGTACTTACGCTGAAGTAAAAAAGACATATTCAGTTCAAGCTATGTCGTGTCGTAGAGCATCGGTGTCAAAAATAGATATTATTGAACCTGAGCAAGTAGAGCAGCCTGAACCTACTGACGGCTCCATTGATGATAATGTTGTTACTGATGGACCAAATTTAGTTCCTAAAATTGAAAAAGGACAAGGAGCGCCAATTAATACTCAAGAACTTCAAATTAGACAGGATGTAACTAAAAGGCTACTAAGAAGAATGTTAACCGAGTGTGATTATTTTGAACAATTATCGGACGACACTTCATTTTTATATCAAGAAATGAGTGAAAAAATTAAATATTTTAATCCTACCTTTCACTCTATCACACCTGAAGGTTTGAACTCAAGACTTACTTTCCTACAACAGTGTTTAAGACCAGGAGATACAATACCAACGATAGGACCCGATGGAAAACCATTACAAAACGATGCTTTGAATACATCATTTGGAACACCACCTATTTGTATTTTGAGGGTTGGTGATTTTTGGCATACTAAAATAGCTATAAATCAAATGAGTATTAGATACGAACCATTACAATTGGATTTAAATCCCGAAGGTATAGGTGTTCAACCTATGTTGGCGGATGTAAGTCTTTCTTTTTACTTTATTGGTGGACATGGACTCAAACAACCTATCGAAAAACTACAAAACGCATTATCATTTAATTATTACGCAAATACAGAAATGTATGATGAAAGAGCCGATTTCACTGAAGATAGAAGTGAAATAGATGCTGAGTTTGCGTCAAACCTTCAATTTGACACACCGTTTGGTATTAATAATATTGGGGATGAAAACAGTAGAAACGGAGCGAATCCGATTGGTGAAATCACCGCACAAAATATTGATATTAGCACCGCTAGTACTGTTTCTATTTCAGGTGATATTACATATAAAAATGTTATGGACGACTTATTAGATAAGTCACAAGCATATAAAGAAACATTGGTTGCGAGTTTAGAAACAGTAACAAATTACTATGGGGAGATAGGTTTAAGATTATTTACCAAAAATAGAAAATATACAGGTGGAACAATTACCATTGATACTACACCAACAGAATTAGATGTAAATCTATTTGGTAAACCTGCAGAGATTGATGATAAGTTAAACAGTCAATTCACAAAGGCTTTGACAGATGTAGATAATGGAACCTTTCCACTTATTCCGAACAATACCTCACAATTCAAGAATAAAGACTTGAAAAAATACAAAACTAAGATTAAAGAAATTATAGAATCACAGAAAAATAATTATAGTGTGAATATGGCCACTGAGATACAAACGATAAGTAACGCACAATTGGAACTTATTGAAGTCTTAGATAAAATAAATGTGGTTCAAACAGAAATTGATGGTGTTATAAATGATAAAGGAACTCCTATTGTATATGTTCTTACCTCAACTACGGAAACATTTACTGATGATTTTACAAACACATTAGAAGAAATACAGTATGATTATAATAAAAATGGGGAAGCATTGAATGGATTTAATATTGTATTAGATGTTAATGATATAGTCACAACAAACCCTACATATCTATATGATGAAAATCTAACAACACGCATTTTGACAAATGTTATATCTACAGAACAAGATAAAAGAATGTATCTTTTATTCTTCGATAGAATATTAAATGATAAACAAACACTTATCGAAGAATTGTCAACGTTTGTAGATACAAACAATTTTACTAACGCTGATAAATGGAAAGATACAATATCAAAATTGATAACCACTCAGGAAACAAAATTTCAAGTAGCAAGAACTAATATTAAAACTTTATTTGAATCATATAACAATAGTTCAGACCAAGACGAAGAAAATGTGGGGGCATATACTAGAGGAAAGATAAGGAAATTTACATTTGCTGATGACCCTAACGCCACTGACGCACAGAAAAAACAAATTACACAACTTTATAGTGGAAATAATGAAGGTAAACCTGATAAATGGAACGGTAAAGTTAGATTACAATAATGCAGTATTACGATAGATATCAGAATTTCTTATTGAATGGACAACAAACTATTGTTCCAAATGTCAAATTGCCTTCAAAAACGACAGATAAGAGGTATGTTTATAGGGCAGGAATGAGTAGATTGGACAAGATTAGTTTCGAATTTTATAACACACCATATTTTGGTTGGTTAATTCAGATGGCTAATCCACAATATGGCTCACTTGAAAAGGATATTCCTGATGGGACTGTATTGATGATTCCTTTCCCATTGACACAATCCTTACAAGATTATAAAAATGCTTTAGATACACACTTCTATTACTATGGCCGTTAATAAAAATACAAGAAAATTTTATGGTGGGGAAAAGATTGCGTTTGAGCAAGAAGATAATATTGTAGTAGTCGACCCCAACAAAATTATCAATTCTGATGGACAATTAGAGGAAAGACTAGTTGAACACGAGAATTTGATTATGTATGCCAATTTGGAAGCAAATATCATTCCGAGAACAAAACTTGCTTTAGGTGTAAATACTGACCAAATGGCGTCAACACTTACCATTGCAACATTTGGAGAAACAGAAGATGGGAAAATTAATTTTCTTAAACCTCAGGGTAAAGACTATTTGGACGCAACATATACTGACCAATTATCTGGTCAAAACGCATTAGAGGGTAATGGAATAAATCAAACACAAATTACTGAGGACAATAGAAGAACCGTTAGAAACACACAAGATACTCAATTATTAGGTATTACAAATATATCAATTAGAAACAACGCATCATTTATCCCTCAAGTTGATATTGATATGGTAGATGTTCAAGGAAGAACATTATTTGAATTGGGTGAAAATTCACCTTACTCAGCATTCTTCCAATTACCATATCCATTATTTTACCTAACCGTTAAGGGTTATTATGGTAAGGCGGTCAAGTATGAACTTATGATGAAAAGTTTTAACGCTAGGTTTGACCCATCGGACGGAAACTATAAAGTGTCAATTTCATTCATAGGTAGAACAGCGGCTTTATTATCTGATTTATCTCTTGGTGCGTTATATGCTTTACCTCATATGTATGAAAAAAATGTATTGGTAAATGAAAATTCAAATGGTACTGATTTGAGTCCTGATTTAGCGTTGACCGTAAATAATTTCATAACTAATCAAATACAAAACGGTGTGGAGACAACACCCGTAAAACCTGTCGTTAAAACTAGAGGTGAAGAGATTATAAATAATGTTTATCAAACTTATGTTAGTAAAGGATTAATAGATGAAGACCTCCCGAGGTTAAGTTTATCACAGTTAGAACTAAGGTTACAAAACCTCGAGGAGTTTGTTAAACAACAATTTACCAAAGAAGACTTGTCAGTCCTCAATGATATTGAAAATTATAAGTCAAAAATATCTGAGTATAGACAAGATATCACTCTGTTAAGACTTAAGAATAGTTGGGCGGGTAAAAACTTAGATGCAGGAAAAAAATATATTGATTTAGAAGGTAATGTTTATTATTTATCCAAAAAATCTTTAGAAGGTGACTTACAAAACCAAAAAGATACACAGGCGTCTTTGATTGCAAAAATCAATAAATACAATAAAGAACTTACTGATAACGCAACTTTTGGAAATGACGGAGATTATACAATATTAGGTAAAACTAAATCTTCAACAATTCCTGTTGATATTTCTTCAAATGATATTATTACAACCCTTGATTTTGAAGATGTTGATATGTTGGAGACATATATCGTTCAAACAAATTCTACTCCTAATGAAGCTGAGTTAGCTGCTTTTTCGGCTAAAACTTATACCAATTTTGAGTTAATTAAGAAATACTATAATAAGGATTTAACGCCCGATGACGATTTAAGTAATGTCTTCTACACTTTTGGTGAAATTTCTCACAGTAGTAAATTTAAAGTTGGTGGATTTTTTAATAAAATTAATCTTATTGAAAAACAATTTACAGATAAGGCAGAAATCATCAAAAAAGAACTATCTGAGGCTTTAGCTATAAAAATTGAAAGCCCTGATGGTGGTTTAGGTTTTAGACCTACAATTAGGAATGTTATGGCAATGTTGATTGCTAATGTTGATGGTTTTTATAGGTTGATGGATGAAGTACATAGAGAGGCGTGGAATCTGAAAGATGACCCTGTTAGAAAAAGTGTAATTATCTCCCCCGAAACCACAAATGGTGTGGATTCCAAAGACTCTATTTTGGGTTCTCAAGGAGATGAAAACTTCATATACCCATGGCCACAATACTTTGAAAGAGAAGTCGACGGTAAAAACGTCAGAGACGTGATTAAATATTTGGGTGACCCGAGTTGTGAAGGGAGAACAAGGGCATATCTTTATGATAAATGGCCTGAAGTAGAATTTACTGAAGAATTTATAAGGGCAGACCTACAAAGAAGAGAAGAACAAAAAACTCTAAATTATAAAAATAGTAAACAGACAATTGACGCAATATCAGTTAATGCTGTTGAGTACCCATATAGAAATGAACCATATACAAACTTGTCACAAGTTAGTTTTTTTTATGAGTTGTGGGAAAGAACTTTTTTGGCTTCAAACTATACTAAGTTATTTAGACTACCAAAATCTTTACTGAATATGGCTCAAGTTGTTGGTGAGTTTGAGGCTACCACAATAATCGAAGCGATTAAGAGAGACACATTTTTAAGTAAGAAATTAAAAAACTATGGTTTAAACGCTGCTAATTTTGAATCGGTACTGAGAAGTGTGTCTAATGAGGGTAATGGTCCGAGTTGGGGTAAATACATTTCTGATGTTTTCGTTACACCATACATCCAAGAATATGAAAATAATTTTCAAAAGATTTATTCATTAGAAACTTACTATGCTGATTCTCCTAAAGCAACAATAGCTGTAGAGGCACAAGAAAAACTTAGAGAATATTTAATTAGCACAGACAATAATCGACTTACTTTTACTGATGTTTATCCATTAACCGACATAACATGGTTGAAGGCAAATATTCAAGATGGTGCAACTATTGGTTCTGCGAATTTAGCAAATCAAACTACAAAAACCTTTTTCTTTTTAGATTATAAAAAGGCTTTAGCGTCTTTTGACCCACAAACGGTAGATAGTGGTGATTATTCATACACACCATCTATGTTAACTACTTGGTATAATTATGATTCACCACCAATAGAATTACCAAGTAAGCTGAATATTAAACAAAGATACACCGATAAAGTTAGTAAATACGAATACTTTGTTACTGAGGGTGTTGTTGACTATACAGGTAACTATTCTGGTTATGTGGATAACCCAGTACAAACAACTTCATTATTAAACACACCATACTTTATTAATGCGATTGATGATGCGGTTACTAAAAGGAAGAATGGAACTGAAAATCCTAATGTCGGATTAGGATATTTGTTTGTTAATTCATTACCACTACAAACTTTAAGAGAAAAAATGAATAGAGGTAAAATCGACGAACCATTTGGTGACTATAATTTTGCAGTCTATAATAAATTTGCCGCTTTACATAAATTACCATATGCATGGGTCGTTAAATACGGTTCTATTTGGCATAGGTATAAAAAATATGTTCAACAACAGGTAGACATATTGGATGATATATGGAAACCAATTAATGAAAATACATTATTCGACCCTGTAACGTCACAGAAAACAACCACATATAAAATTCCTGCGGGTACTGGATATACAACTGTTTCGTTGGATGATAGTAACGTAAATACTTTTGGTAATATAACACAAAGAGTTAATGTTGGGTTTTACCCTAAACTTGTCAATGATATAAATTATCTATTTTCATATCAGGAATTTATTACTGGATATACTCAATCAGATTTTACAAATTATAGTGAAGGTAATACTCAATTGGGTGGTAAGGGTTTGAAAATTTATTCAAATAGTAATGCAAATATTAATTATATACCTGGTAATGTTGATGGTGACCCAACTAAGAGTCTTTCTATTGTAAACAACTACGTTTTCTATGATTCACCCGATTTACATAGTGATGAATCTGTTGCAAAAGTGATATGTTATCCATCGGCTGGTGGTGATGACTTTAATCAACATAGATATGAAGTTACTGATGCTGCCAACAATGTTAAAAATCCTTTGAGACAAACTTTATATGATGGTTCTGTAAAATCATTGTGGGGGGTATCACATTACGGGTATTTTGATGATTCTGCGGTGGTCAAACCGGACTATTATGAATATATTAAATCTATCGATACGAATAATGACAATCAAAATAGTTTTGATTTATTATACTCGTTTGAATATTCTAGAATTGAAGAAATTTTTGCGGTATTTAATGAAGATGTTTTAAACATTTTTGAAACTGAGTTCTTAAAATTTTGTAAAGACCCTAATAGGGATTTGGTTAATAGTGAATATCCACACCTATTAGACACACTTAAACCCTTATTCTTTGTTGACAGACCCGCACTAACAGGTGTCGGAGAAGTCGATGGTAAATTAATTGCTGAAAAACAAAAATATGGTTTTAAAAAAGGTATTCGAAGACTATTGGATAGTAAGGTAATTTACAAACAAGGTAATCCGACTTACTACGATAGAAGAGTATGGAATTCATTTAGTAGTGATGATTCTTATCATCCAAATCAAAAAATTAATTTTGGTAATTACGTAGTTAATTCTTTGCCGACCGCGGGTGGTTCTATTACTTTAGCTCAAAGTCAGGCTAATTACCCTGAGGCGTGGGAAGCATTGAACCTATCTGTTGGTAGATATTTTGCGGATGGGTATGTTTACACAAATAGTGGGTCAGTTATTACGGATTTCTTTGTTGATATGAACGTTGAATTTACAGAGACTAATGTAAGACTGCTTAGTCATATTATTAAAATGTACGCTACTCAAAAATTCAAAAATCCATCAATGACAAAGGCTAATTTTGATACTATGTTCAATGATTACCTGTCATTACTTAATACGTCACAACAGGATATTCAAAATATTTTATTTAGAAAATTAAACCAAGACTTACCAAATATCACAGAAGAAAATGATAAGATTGAATCCTCAATGAAGGGTGATGTGGTAAAATTAGAGTTATATGAATTTTTCAAGACACTGAATGATAAATGGATTGCGGGTGGAGATTTTCAAGAAAGAACAATTTTTGAAGATTTCTTATTTTTGGATAGAGCCAACAGGAATATTGGTGACAAATTAATAGTGAACGTTGATGGATTAAGAAGATTTTTAAATGCGAGAAATAGTAAAAATTCTGTTTATACTTTAATAGGTCACCTGATTACAAATAATAACATGTTATTCATGGCATTACCTAGTTATACAAATTTCTATGGTATAGCAGAACCATCACCAGGTGCCACACCTAAAGAGGGGATAGAAGACTCCGCTTCGAGCGTATTTGGAACATTTGCTGAGGTAGATTATTTAGATAACCGACCTAAATTCCTTTGTTTGTTTACGGATAGAGTTTCAGAACATTTGAACTTAGAAAATAATATTGATTATCGTTATGGTAATGATGGTGTAGAATTCTTTAAAGACCCCGCACTTAGAGAAGAACAATCAGATAAAGATGATTATGCTCTTTCAAATAAAGTTGTTGCCTTTAATGTAGATTTTGGTGTTAGGAATCAAGGAATTTTCCAGTCCGTGAGTTTGGACCAGTCACAATTCAAAGACACTTCTGAATCTTTCTTAATAACCACCGAGATTGCAAACCAAGCCAAAGGTTCTAAAACTTTCCAACAATCGACTTCATTGTATAACATATATAAAAATAGAAGTTATAATTGCCAAGTCGTATCAATGGGTAATGTCATGATACAACCTACGATGTATTTTAACTTGAGATATGTTCCTATGTTTACAGGTCCATACTGGATTTTAGATGTGAACCATAGTATCACTCCAGGTAATTTTACAACAACATTTAGTGGAGTTAGAATGTCTAAATACTCATTCCCTGATGTTAAAGATTTAGTAATGAGTGTCAATTTAGACATATTACAACAACTTAATGATACCTATAACAGTGAAGAAAAAGCGGCGGAAAGTAACCAAAATGCTGACGGAGCAACAGAGGATGCAACACCATCTAGTACTGGTGTAAGTGGAGAGGTTGAAGAAGTTAATCAAACCTTCTGTTCGCCGATTGCCGAATATGAAACATTACCATATGTTACCCTTAGAGATGAAACGTTACCGTATTCTGAAATAAAAACTTATGTTGATGATATAACACTATCCAATGAAAATATTCGTAGACTTATTGCGTTGATACCATGGGTTGAAAATAATGTAACAGGTGGGGTAATTAAGTTTAAAAATGGTAATCTTGCTAATTTAACTACAGATGTTACAACATTACGAGGTATTTTATATACCGATATTGAGGGTCAGGTTTGTGTTAATAATGGAAGTCAAAATAGACCGTTAGCGTCATTTATCGATTGGAAAACAAGTATGGATGTTGTTAAGACAGTGTTGACCACATCATCAGTATCCAATGATATGACCCAAATCGGTCTTCCTGAATATGTAGATGAAAATGAAAAACTATATGCAAAAATTTACATTAAATATCTTTATTCACAAATAGGAACAGATGCCGAGTTTGATAGAATTATTACCAGTCCAGCAAACGCAAGTGAACAACGTATAAAGGACAGATATGATGCGGTTGTTCCTTCATTTAAAAGAGGAATTAATTGGTATGTAAGTGCATTCTAAGAAAATTAAGTATTTCGATATATTTATATAGAAAAGTAATATTATGAACGTAAAATCATTATTAGACCAGTATTTGTCAAAAGACACGAGAATTACTGAAAGAGATGCCGGAAATGGTTACAAAGAAGTTTGTGACTTAGACACAGGAGACTGTTATACCGTTAGTATGAGAGACGGACTTATTGAGAGAGTTGATAATACAAGACAAGTAAACAGAACCCTTAAAGTTGAAACACCTCATGGTGTGAAAACATTATTAAACGGGTAAAAAAAAAGATTAAGATGTCAGTAGATAATAAAATATTAGAAGAATTAAAAAGACATAACTCAATCAACAAATATTTGACGGAGCAAGAAGCACCTGTTGACGCACCTGAAGGTGGTGATGATTTAGAGTTAGATATGGATGTTGATACGGATGCTGAAGAAATTCCAGAACCTGTTGATATTGAGACTGACCCTGATGTTGAGAAAGTTGACGACGAGGGTAATGTTGAAGGTGAAGACATGGGTGGTGACACTGAAGAGTTAGAGATTACAGATTTAGTAAACAAGCAAAACGAAATCTCAGATAAACAAGATGAGTATATGGACTCAATGTTTGATAAGTTGAACGACTTAGAAAGCAAGTTGTCACAGATGGACCAAATCTTAACAAAGATTAATGACATCGAAGCTAAGGTTGAGAAATATCGCGAGAAGTCACCAGAAGAGAAATTACAATTGAGAAGCTTGGATAGTTACCCATACAATCAGAAGTTGACAGACTTCTTCGCTGACAAAGAAGTTGAGATGCAACAAACAGGTAAGAACGAATACGTTTTGACCTCTGATGAAGTAGAAAACTATTCAGATGCAGATATCAGAAAGTCATTTGATACACCTATCAATGACGAAGAATAACACTTGACAATACACATAATTTTATATATTATAAGGCCACTCAAATGAGTGGTCTTTTTCTTTTTGGTCAGTTGACTTTTGGGGTAATAAGACTATACTTATTAATGAGTTTAAGAGAAACAATTAACAGAGTAAAAAGAAAAAATTATGGGAAATGCACTCGACGCTGTGTTAGCACAGTATGAAAAAAACACCCAACGCGCAAACAACGGCGGGGGTAACTCAATGTCTCAAGAAGACAGACTAAAAAGATACTTTACAACGTATCTTCCTAAAGGGACCAAATCTGGTCAAAAAGTAATCCGTATCCTTCCAACACCTGATGGTTCTTCACCATTCAAAGAGGTATGGTACCACGAAGTACAAATCGATGGTAAATGGACTAAATTGTACGACCCAGGTAAGAACGACGGTGAGCGTTCACCACTTACTGAGGTTTACGAAGAGTTGATGTCAACAGGTAAAGACTCTGACAAAGAATTGGCTCGTCAGTATCGTCCACGTAAATTCTACATCGTTAAGGTAATTGACCGTGAGAATGAAGACCACGGACCTAAGTTTTGGAGATTTAAGGATAACTACAAACAAGAAGGTATCTTGGATAAAATCATTCCAATTTGGAAACAAAAAGGTGACGTGACTGACGCTAACGAAGGTCGTGACTTGATTGTTGATTTGTCTAAAGCTAAGACTCCTTCAGGTATTGAATACACAGTAGTGAAAACTATTATGTATGACGACCCAGCACCTATTCACACTGACAAAGCTCAGATGAAGGAATGGGTTGAAGATGAGTTGACTTGGCAGGATGTTTATTCACAAAAACCTGTTGAGTATTTGGAAGCTATCGCAAGAGGTGAGACACCTGTTTGGGATACAGAATTGAAAAAATACGTTTATGGTGACGACACAGAAGTGACTTTGGGAGGTTCAGTAGCCTCTGACTCAAACACTACAGTGAAAGACCCACAGGCGGGAATGGAAGTTGACACAGACTTGCCGTTCTAAGAATCACTAATACGATGGTAGGGACTTCTGTCCTTACCATCTTTATTTACTAAGTAATATGGCAATTAAGAAAAAAGATTTCAAATCGTTGAAGCAGAAATACTCTACTTCAGCAAAATACAAACCACAAAGGTTTTTAGATTTGGGTGAGGCGTTTTTGGATGCGGTAGGTCTACCTGGTCCTGCAATCGGTCACCTGAATATGTTCTTGGGTCATAGTGATACTGGTAAAACAACTGCGTTAGTTAAAGCCGCGGTAGACGCACAAAAGAAGGGTATCCTTCCTGTCTTTATCATCACTGAACAGAAATGGTCTTTTGACCACGCATTGACAATGGGTTTCGAATGTGAAGAAGTTGTTGATGAGGAAACGGGTGAATTGGATTGGGACGGATTCTTCTTATTTAACAACAACTTTGATTACATTGAACAAATCACAGACTACATCAACGAATTGTTGGATGCACAAGAGAAGGGTGAGTTGGAATACGACTTATTGTTCTTGTGGGATTCTGTAGGTTCTGTTCCTTGTAAAATGACCTTTGACGGTAAGGGTGGTAAACAACACAATGCCGCTACATTGGCAGACAAAATCGGTATGGGTATTAACCAAAGAATTGCAGGTTCAAGAAAGGCGACATCAAAGTATGAAAATACATTGGTGATTGTTAACCAACCATGGGTAGAATTACCTGATAATCCTTTTGGTCAACCTAAGATTAAAGCTAAAGGTGGTGAAGCAATTTGGTTGAACTCATCATTAGTATTCTTGTTTGGTAATCAGAAAAATGCTGGTACCAATAAGATTGCTGCGGTCAAAGACAAAAGAAAAGTTAAGTTTGCAGTTAGAACAAAAGTATCGGTTATGAAAAACCACATCAATGGATTGGGATATGAGGATGGTAAGATTATCGTAACTCCTCACGGTTTCTTGGCAGGTAAAGAATCTGCTGAAGAAAAGAAATCTATTGAACAGTATAAGTCTGAACAAGCAGAATATTGGAAAAAGGTAATCGGAACAGATGGCGATTACAAATTGGAAGAAGTAAAAGAAGTCTAACCTTTAATTGAGGGTATTTTGACAAAGACACTATTAGTTGACGGAAACAACTTATTCAAAATAGGATTTCACGGAGTGAGAGATTTGTACCATGAGGGAAACCACATTGGTGCAATCTTCCATTTCGTCAATACCCTCAAAAAGTTCTTGGTGGAACACAATTACGATAAGGTAATCGTATTTTGGGATGCTGAGGATAATTCACAGTCGAGAAGAGACTTGCTCGAACAATACAAAAGAAATAGAAAGAGAACTCTTAACGAAGCACAACAGATTTCATTTGAATGGCAGTTGTCTCGAATTAAGAAATATCTTGAAGAAATGTTTATCCGTCAGGTGTGTATTGATGGTTGTGAATCGGATGATGCGATTGCTCACTATTGTAACATATCTGAGGATGAATACAAAACTATATTTTCATCAGATAAGGACCTTACACAGCTTATCTCGGACAAAGTAGAGGTCTACTCACCTAACCACCGAAAAGTCTATAAGAACGGAGATATTATCCCTCTGAAAGACATTTCCATACCACACTACAATGTAACTACATTTAAGATTCTATCGGGGGATAAATCTGACAACATTGATGGTGTTCATTTGTTGGGTGAGAAAACTTTTGCTAAGTTATTTCCTGAGATATTGGACAAAGCAGTTTCTGTTGACGATATTATACAACGTGCCGAAGAATTACAATCTGAGGGAGACAAAAGAAAGATATTGGAGAGTATAATCACTGGTAAAACAAAACGGGGGGTTTTAGGTGATGAGTTATTTGATATTAACAAAAAAGTGGTAGATTTGTCTCACCCAATGATTAGTGATGAAGGCAAGGAGGAAGTTGAACTCTACTATACAGAAGAGTTGGACCCCGAAGGGAGAGGATATCAGAATCTCATGAGAATGATGATGAAGGATGGAATCTTCAAATATTTACCCAAACAAGATGATGGTTGGGTAGATTTTTTAACACCTTTTATGAAACTTACACGTAAAGAAAAAAAACGTTACAAAAACAAAAATTAAGTTATGAAAGAAAAAAATGACGTAACAAAAATGGAATTCCTTTTGATGTTGAACGACAACATCGTAGTACAGCGTTACTTCAATGTTAAAGGGTATAATCCGAAAGCACGAAAGAGTATTGATGTTGTTGAATTCGTTAATGAATTCGGTAACAAATTGATGAAAGACTTGAAGGCAAGAACCAACATGTATATGTTGGACAATTACAACCAAATTGTTTTGGACCCGGCTATTTTGGACACATCAAACACTGATGGTCCGGAGACATTCCACATCAAAATTAGACTTGGTGATGAGACAATTTGTCATAAAATTATTGACGCGAAATTATACCCGCCGAAAATAAGATACACCGTAGACATACGCCCGCAACTAAAAAGTTTGCTTCGCGGTTTGACAGAGATTTTCTCAAGCGAAGATTTATCGTATGACTACATGGAATATCAGTTAGGTTAACCATATTTATTATTTACCCGAAAGAAAAAAGATTGATATGTCAAAAGATAAAAACTTCGGTTACCTCGGTAACTCATTCCAAATACAACTTCTAAACAACATCGTAATTGACAAAGACTTTGCCAATTCAATTGTTGATGTGTTGGACCCGAAGTATTTTGATAATCAATATTTCAAAATCATTATGCAGATGATTAAGGAGTACTACGTGAAGTACGAACATACTCCAACATTTGCAACATTGGAACAACTAACGAAGAGTGAAATTACCTCTCCAATGGCTCAGAAGATGGTTTTTGACATGTTAAACGATGTCAAAGAAGCACCAATTGAAGGGTCGGACTTTGTTCAAGAGAAGTCACTTAAGTTCTGTAAGCAGCAAGAATTACAGAAGGTGATGAGTAAAGCTCAGAAAATCATCGATAAGGGTGATTTTGAGTCTTACGACCACTTGGAGGAGATGGTACGAGAGGCTTTACAAGTTGGTGAGGTGGACACCGGTACCTCTGATGTATTCTCAAATTTGGATGTAGTGTTGGATGACGATTACCGTCACCCAATTCCGATGGGAGTACCAGGTATTGATAACCTTATGAAGGGTGGATTGGCGAAAGGTGAGATTGGAGTTATCTTGGCACCGACTGGTGTTGGTAAGACGACATTCTTAACAAAGATTTCAAACCACGCATTCAACTTGGGTTACAACGTTTTACAGATTTTCTTTGAGGACAACCCAAAGATTATCCAACGTAAACACTTCACACTTTGGACAGGTATTGCTCCCGACAATTTGTCAAACCACAAGGACGAGGTGATGGCAAAGGTTAGAGACATCAAAGAGAACACAAAAAACTCTTTGACTCTTAAGAAGTTACCGTCAGATACTATGACTATGAATCAGATTAAGAATCAGGTCAGAAAGATGATGGCAGAGGGAACAAAGATTGATATGATTGTTGTAGATTACATTGATTGTATCACACCTGACAAAAACTTGGGCGATGAATGGAAGAGTGAAGGTTCTGTGATGAGGGCTTTTGAGGCGATGTGTCACGAGTTGGACATCGTTGGATGGACCGCAACACAGGGTAACCGTTCTTCAATATCATCAGAAGTTGTGACAACCGACCAGATGGGTGGTTCTATTAAGAAGGCTCAGGTTGGTCACGTGATTATCTCGGTTGCAAAGTCTCTACAACAAAAGGAGATGAACTTGGCAACCATCGCAATTACTAAGTCTCGTATCGGAAAAGACGGTATTGTGTTTGAGAATTGTAAGTATGACAATGAGATGTTGGTTATTGATACTGAACAGAGTATGACTTTCTTAGGTTTGGAAGAACAAAGGGAAGAGAAACAGAGGGATAGAATCAAGGAACTCATGGAGAAACGTAAACAACGTGAGGGACAACAAAATTTATAAAACTTTAAAGTAAAAATGGATATGGAAAACATGACTAATGTTTATGACAAAGATGCTCGTTTTGTCATCAAAAGAAGTGGGGAACAGGTTTTGTTCCAAGAAAATAAAATCAAACAGGCGGTTTTGAATGCGATGGAAGGGGCCAATGAGGTTGACTTAGAAATGGCAGAAAAAATTGCTAGAATAACAAGAAAAGGTTTATTCAGAGAAGACAAAGAAAACATCCCACACGTGGACGATATCCACGAGATGGTTGAAAATAAATTGATGGATAACGGTTTGAATGATGTTGCCAGAGAGTATATAATTTATCGTTCAAAACACAAACCAAATATTTTTGCAAAGAGAGTGAATTTAAAACCTTATGAATACCCTGAGTTGGTTGAGTATGTTGATGCTATTAGACATTCTTATTGGGTTCATACGGAGTTTAATTTTACTTCTGATATTCAAGATTTTAAAGTTCACTTGACAGAAGAAGAACGAACAACAGTCCAAAGAGCAATGTTGGCAATTTCACAAATTGAAATTGCTGTTAAAACATTTTGGGGAGACATCTATAAGAGAATGCCTAAACCTGAAATTGGTAATGTAGGTGCAACATTTGCAGAATCTGAGGTGAGACACGCAGATGCATACTCTAATTTAATTCAAGTATTGGGTTTAAATTCAGAATTTGAAAATTTAATGGAAGTTCCTGCAATTAGAAGAAGAATTAAATACTTAGAAAAATCCATAGTAAATTCTAAGTCTGTTGAAAACAGAGATTATTTTGAATCGGTAGTGTTATTTTCGATGTTTGTTGAGAATGTATCTTTATTCTCACAATTCTTAGTTATCATGTCATTTAACAAACATAAAAATATGTTGAAAGGTATGAGTAACGCTGTTGAGGCGACATCAAAAGAAGAAAATATTCACGCGGAATTTGGTTTTGATTTGGTTAACTTAATTAAGAAAGAAAACCCATCTTGGTGGACACCACAATTGGTTGAAGACTTGATTGATGCAACTATGGAAGCGTTCAGTGCTGAATCTGATATTGTTGATTGGATGTTTGAAAAAGGAGATTTAGATTTCCTTTCAAAAGCTCAAACTATTGAGTTTATTAAACACCGTTTTAATGTATCATTAAATTCTATTGGTATTGATAGTATTTTCCATGTTGACCAAAAATTATTAGAAACTACTGAATGGTTTGATGATGAAATCTTTACAACAAAACACACAGATTTCTTCAACAAAAGAAGTATCAATTATAGCAAAAAATCAAAATCAATTACATCAAACGATTTATTTTAAAAAAATACAATAACAAAACAATAATATGAAAGACAGAAAACCATTTGATTGGATTAACGATAAATCAATTACCTTCCTCCAAAGAGGTTACTTGAGTGAGGGAGAAGAACCATTAGAAAGAATCAGAACAATTGCAGAACATGCGGAGAAATTATTAGGTATTGAGGGTTTTGCTGATAAATTTTATGGTTATATGGGTAAGGGATGGTATTCACTATCTTCACCCGTATGGGCTAACTTTGGTAAAAAAAGAGGATTACCTGTAAGCTGTTTCGGCTCTAATATTGGTGACAATATTGAGTCAATTCTATATACACAAGCAGAAGTTGGTGAAATGAGTAAGATGGGTGGTGGAACATCAGGATACTTTGGAAATATTAGAGGACGAGGTGCTGAAATAACGGATAATGGACACGCACCAGGTTCAGTTCACTTTATGAATTTATTCGAAAGTGTAGTAGATAACATTTCACAAGGCTCTACTCGTAGAGGTCGTTTTTCACCATACTTACCAGTTGAACACCCAGATATCATGGAGTTTTTAGAGATTGGAACAGAAGGTGCACCTATTCAAGATTTGACACACGCGGTTACTGTGACTGATGAGTTTATGAAAGAAATGATTGAAGGTGATACTGATAAGAGAGCGGTTTGGGCTAAAGTAATTCAAAGAAGAGGTGAAATTGGTTACCCATACATTATGTTCACTGATACAATGAATAACAAAGCACCTGAGGTATATCGTGAAAATAATATGAAAATTTACAACTCTAATTTGTGTTCCGAAATTGCACTACACAATTCTGAAGAAGAATCATTTGTATGTGTGTTATCATCAATGAATGTTTTACATTATGATGAGTGGAAAGACACAGACGCTGTTGAAACGATGGTTTATTTCTTAGATGCAGTTGTAACAGAATTTATTGATAAGATTGATTCATTAAGACACAACGGAACTATCGAAGGTCAAAGGGCATTCTTCTATTTAGAAAAGGCATATAACTTTGCGGTTAGACAAAGAGCGTTAGGTTTAGGAGTATTGGGATGGCATTCATTCTTACAAAGTAGAGGTTTACCGTTTGATACTCGTGATACTGCTAGATTGAATGTTGAAGTGTTCAAGCATATCAAAGACAAATCATATAAAGCATCACAAGAATTGGCTAAAATGTTTGGGGAACCAGAAACATTGAAAGGGTATGGTAGAAGAAATGTCACTCTTAATGCTATCGCACCAACTACATCTTCAGCATTTATTTTAGGTCAAGTTTCACAATCTATTGAACCTATTTGGTCAAATTGTTATGTTAAAGACGTGGCTAAGATGAAGGTAACTATCAAAAATCCTATTCTTGAAAAACTTTTAATTGAGTTAGGAAAAGACACAAAAGAGGTGTGGAATAGTATTAAGAAAGCGGATGGTTCAGTCCAACATTTGGATTTTTTGAGTGATGAACAAAAAGAAGTATTCAGAACATTTGCAGAAATTAATCAAGCGTCTATAATTAACCAAGCTGCGGTTCGTCAAGATTATATTGACCAAGCACAATCATTGAATTTGATGATTTCACCCGACATGCCGACTAAGGATGTCAACAAACTCCTTATTGATGCTTGGCAGTTGGGTGTTAAAACTTTATATTATCAACACTCTATGAATTCAGCTCAGGCTTTCGCAAGAAAGAAATTGAATTTGAACGACTTACAGTGTGTTGCTTGTGAAGGTTAAGAGTTATTTTTAACAAACAATGTGATTAAAAGAGGACTTCGGTCCTCTTTTTTTTATAATTTATTTAGTTACGATATTTATAGACAATGGCAGACGGTAAAACATACGGTATTAATTTTCCACTACAGGATAGTAAGGATGGAAAATATTTTTCTCTTTCACAGACAACAGACGAAGAAGTAAGGACAGACCTCTTACATTTGGTCTTAACGAGAAAGGGTAGTAGGTATTATTTACCAGACTTTGGGACAAGAATATACGAATTTATTTTTGAACCAATGGATGGAACAACTTTCGATGTAATTAAAGAGGATGTTAGGTTGTCTATTGAAAAATACATTCCTAACTTAACGGTAAATAATATTACATTAACACCATATCTTGATGATTTGGAGGCTGAAGGAGAATTAAACCAAGAAAAGTTAGGGGTTGGTGGTATATATAGAATTCCTGGTAGGGGAACGGAAGAATATACCGCAAAATTGAGAATAGATTATTCAATAAATGACGGAACATTTGATTCCAAAGATTTCGTAATTATCAATATTTAATAGTATATGGCAAATAGAAAGATATCATATACAGAAAGAGACTTTGAAGGTTTAAGACAGGACCTTGTAAACTATACAAGACAGTATTACCCTGAACTTATTGATAACTTCAATGATGCTGCAGTTTATTCGGTATTAATGGATTTGAACGCAGCCATTGGTGATAACTTAAATTATCATATCGATAGAAGTATTCAAGAAACTGTTTTACAGTATGCACAACAACGTTCATCTATCTTTAATATTGCTAGAACTTATGGTTTGAAGATTCCTGGTAATAGACCTTCAGTTGCGTTAGTTGATTTCTCAATTACTGTCCCACCATCAGGTGACCAAGAAGATACAAGTTATTTAGGTATTTTAAGAGCGGGTTCACAAGTTCTTGGTGCGGGTCAAGTGTTTGAAAATGTTTATGATATTGATTTTGCATCACAATATAACAATGATGGGTTTCCTAACAGAACCAAGATACCAAATTTTGATTCTAACAACACGTTAATCAATTATACAATTACTAAAAGAGAAGTGGTGGTTAATGGTATTACTAAAGTGTTTAAAAAGACAATCAATAGTAATGACGTAAAACCATTTTTTGAGTTCTTTTTACCTGAAAAAAATGTATTAAATGTTGTCGATATTATTCAGAAAGATGGAACATCATTCCAATCCACACCAACGTATAGTGAATTTGTTAATGCCAGAACTAAATGGTATGAAATGGAGGCTTTAGCTGAAAGCACAGTGTTTATTGAGGACACAACTAAAGTTTCTGATAATCCCGGTATTAAAGTAGGTAAATATATTGAGACGGATAATAGATTTATCACAGAGTATACACCTAATGGGTTCTTGAGACTCCAATTTGGTGGTGGAACAACAACACCTGACGACCAATTAGCAGAATTCGCAAGAAATGGTGTTTCTATGAGGATTCAAGAATATCAAAATAATATTGGTTTAGGAAGGACTGTATCTCCAAATACCACACTTTTTGTTAAATATAGAATTGGTGGTGGTAGTGCATCAAATGTTGGGGTTAATGTGATTAATCAAGTTGGTACAATCAATTTCGCAGTCACAGGGCCAAATAATACTATAAATCAACAAGTCACAAATTCGTTATTTGTTAACAATGTCACCGCGGCTATTGGTGGTGCTAATCAACCATCCATCGAAGAAATCAGAAATATGGTGACATTCAATTTTGCATCTCAAAACAGGGCCGTCACTGTAAATGATTATAATGCCTTAATTAAGAAGATGCCGGGTAAGTATGGGGCACCTGCTAAAATAGCAATTACTGAAAAAGATAATAAGATTAATATCGAAATACTTTCATATGACTCTAATGGTAGTTTGACTCAGACAGTTTCCAATACTTTGAAACAAAACATTGCGAATTACCTATCGAAGTATAGAATGATAAATGATTACATTGCGGTCAATGTGGCTCAAGTAATTGATTTGGAGTTCGACATTTCAGTTGTTATAGACTCTGGACAAAACCAAGGACAAGTTATCACAAAAATAATTGATGAGGTTAGTAAGGTTATGAATCCAACAAGTAGAGACTTAGGTGAAAATGTATTCTTATCAGATATTAGAAGAAGAATTCAGGATGTGGCTGGTGTTGTTTCTATATCAGACCTATCGGTATACAATAAAGTAGGTGGTCAATACTCCTCGTCTGAAACATCACAAAGATACTCAGATGCTGCAACTAAAAAGATATTACCAATCGACGATACAATTTTTGCAGAACCAAGTCAAATCTATCAAGTAAGGTTCGATAGCAAAGATATTAAGGTGAGGGTTAAGAAATTAGAAACCACCGACTTCAAGTAATTATAATTTACAAGAAAGACTTATGGGTTTATCATTGTAAAATGGATAAATAAGTATTTATCTAAAAACTGCAATATGGCTAAGTCTTATAGGATAAGAACAAAATTAGGGACCGACCAAAACATTCGTGTAAATATTGAGCAAGATTTCGATTTTCTTGAAATTCTTTCGTTAAAATTGAGACAAGAGGATGTTTATTCACAATTCTGTGCTGATTATGGTATAGTCGTTGGACGTGTGGTTGCTAATGGTGGGTTTGGTATTCCTAATGCCAAGATTTCCATTTTTGTTCCTGTGGAAGAAATGGACTTACAAGACCCTGTAATTTCAGCCTTATATCCTTATACATCACCCGTTGATAAAAATGAAGATGGTTATAGATATAATTTATTACCGTATGAAAATCAATATGGTGGACATAATGCAACGGGTACTTTTCCTAACAGAGGTGATGTATTGACAAGGAGAGAAGTATTAGAGATTTATGAAAAATACTACAAGTATACTGTAAAAACTAATGAATCTGGCGATTTCATGATTACTGGTGTTCCTTTAGGTAATCAGAAAATTGTAATGGACCTTGACTTATCAGACATGGGTTGTTTCTCCTTGAGACCACAAGATTTGATAAGAATGAATATGGGTGTCGAAGAACAATTCGACGGAACTAACTTCAAATCATCTGAGGATATTGACTCTTTACCACAAATCATCAATGAGGTGAGAGATGTATTTGTCACACCATTTTGGGGACAGGAAGATTTGTGTAATATAGGTATTACAAGAACAGATTTTGACTTAAGAGCTTTAGGTATTGATGTTAAACCTACTGCGGTGTTTATGGGTTCCATATTTTCAGATAATGATAATAGACCAATTAAAAAGAATTGTAAGCCAAGAACAGAACAAGGAGACCTTTGTAATCTATCGACGGGGCCGGGTGAAATATTAGCGGTCAGACAAACTATTGATATCGATGACAATGGCGACCCTATATTAGAACAATACGAATTACAAAACGGAGGTAAGGTTATTGATGAAAACGGAACATTCTTAGTTGATGTGCCTATGAATTTGGACTATGTCGTTACAAATGAATACGGTGAGACTATTATTTCAAATGACCCAAGTATAGGTGTTCCAACAAAAGGGAAATACAGATTCAAGGTAAAATATCAATCTGAAGAAAATGGACCCGCAATTAATCAAGACGAGTTATTCCCTATTAGGGGAGAAATACAAAGAGCTAATTTTGTTGTTCCTCAAATTAGAGAACATGGGTGGACCGGTAGTACTATTAATTCTGGTAAAGACCCATCAAGTTTAAGTAACTCTATCATTCAAAATGTATTATTTTCTGACCCGACACAAATCGAAGAAACTAAAACAGTTTCTATTCCTGCCGGTAATTCTGTGGAGGTTCTTAGTAATCCAGATGCCAGTAAAGTTGAGGTTTACGTTAACAACATTCTTCAGACTCAAAAATGGATAGATTTTCCTAATGGGGGAACACTTGAGATAAAGGTCACCAAACAAACAACCACAAACGGTGGTATTACAACAGGTAATAATGTAACAATACAAATATCAAGAAATAGTTACAATTACATACAGTTTCAGAAAAGTTATGCATTTTCGTTGAATTGGGATGATTATGCGGATAAGAATGCTGCCATTAACTGTGAAGATTCATTTTATTTAATGAATTATAATAAGGTTTATACACCTTCACAGCTGATAGATGAGTATAGAAAGGGGTATGGTAGGGCAAGATTTTTAGGTATCAAAGAGATATTAGACAGAGGGTGTGAAGGTGATACTAATAAGTTCCCTGTCAATGATGGAGTTAGGAACTTTAGTTTGTTATTTTTAATTATTAATATATTATTACTTGTATACACACCACTTATATTATCGATAACAGTGATTGGTCATGTCATTTGTTTTATATGGAAGTATCTTAGAATATTTTTCAGTATTATTGCAACTGCATTTTTTGGGTTTATTGTTACGTTATGTAATATTGTTAAAGGTGCTGCGTGGATATTTGGGCAGGCCAGTAAAATTACTTGTCCCGCATATACTATTGTGACTTTACAAAAAAAATGTCCTTTATCCGCAATTCCATTACCTAATTTATCTTATCCTGATTGTCAGGCTTGTGCATGTGAAGGTCGTGATGCTGGTGAAGATGAAACACTTGATGAAGATTCAATTGTTCAGTCAAATGTTTCAAGTTTGGCAGATTTTAATAGTTCATTTTATTTTGATAGATTAAATGCATTAGATGATGGAGACACTAATAATGATTGGAATACAAAATTTAGAAGTGGTTTCCAAATTGTTATGGCGGGTTTAGAAACTGGACAACAAGAAGAAGAATTTTCTAAAGCACCATATGCGGATAAAAACTACAATCCTGCGACTAAAAAAGAATTTGCTTCTGCGGATTTACCATTGGCAGAAAAACTTAATTTATTTAATGCTAAGGCCAAATATCATGATTATGGTGGTTTTAATTCAATTAAGGTTCAGGTTAATAAAAATATTCCAGTAAACTCCTCTAAATCACATACTGATAATGTGATGGTTATGGTAATAGACCCATCGGAAATCTCCAATTACGGTGCAGGTCAATTAGTTACGTTCCAAAATCCTGATAACTCCACAGACCCTAACGTTGATAATATTACAGGTAATACAACATTTAATTCTAATGGTATTACAAATGTTACGGTACCATATATGGCATTAAATCAATCTTCATCTTCAGTGGTGTATGAGATTACAGGTGGTACTGAGAATATTGAATATAAATTCCCGACAGATGTTGAGTATTTCCAAGTTATAACGGCGACAACTATTTCTGATTTTATTAGTAATCATAATGGTTCTACTTCGGTAGGGTATAATACATCATATAATAACACATTTGCTAAAAGATATTTATTCGGATGGCAAAAAGTTAAAAAAGACGCTGGAGAAGGTCCTGATTATTATCCAACAGATAATGCAAATAAAGAGTTTGAGTTTAATGTTCCTGCGGTTCAATTAAATTCAGAGTGGCAGAACATGGTTGTTGTCTTTTTGGTTAGGGGAGTTGACCCAAATACACCGAGACAGAATGTCGAATATAACTTAAGTAAATTATACGGTTATACATCATTAAGTGGACCAGTTAAGGTTAGTGGTGATTATTATCTTAACCTACCTATTCAACCATATTCCTCTTCAGGTAATAAGGGTATAGTAAGACACGACGAAGTTTCAACAAATGCGGGTACTGATAGTGCATCAAGAAGACTATTTTTCAAGTCATTTACATTTACACCATCACAAACGGATTACCAAACTTATTCTACTACATCTCACAGAAATTACAGTGCTTATTCATCTAAAGACAAAGAAAAAATTGGTATGTCTGTTACTGCAACCAAAAGTTTAGGTAATTCTGTTTCTACTACTAATAATACTGTAAGTGTTAAAAATAGTGGTAGTTGGGATAAGATGATAAGTGTTACTAGTACAGGTAATAATGACTATAGATGGGGTTATTATGATGATGAAATTGTTGAAGGTGTAGGTGCGTTGTTCTGTAAAGACAAGCCTAATAATAATGAGACTGATTATGTCTTTATGTCACCAACATATTATAGACTATATCCTAATGATATTATTACTATGTCAGACAATGAATATACTTTGATGAGGACAGATAGACTCCCAACATCGGATACTCATGATAAGAGATTTGTTTTACACCAAAACTCTAAGTTTGCGGTCTATAAGGTCAATGAAGATGGTTCAACGGTAAAGATTTCAACTGGAAGTAATGATGGTTTCGGGGATGGTTCAGATGATTTCAACGAGGATGCTGGTTCAATTTCTTCTGCGATTACCGCAACTTTTTCTTGTGATGGTATGGTGCCTTTAGAATGTTATTCAGGTGATGGACAAAATATTGGTGTTCTACCTGAGGATAATAAGTGTTATTATGTTGACAAGGCTAAAGAGGTCAAAAAAATGTATAAAGGTTGTTATTATTTGATTACTAAAAACTTTGCAATTTTAGAAGATATTCAATCAATAGCTGAATGGAAAGCAAGGTTTAGGATGATGTTTGCACTTTGTAATAATGTTGTTTCATTAACCTTTGTAAACAATTGGATTAATGGTTCTCTTTATATGTTTGCGTTCCAAAAAGATGATATATATTCTAATGATATTAATAGTAGTAAATTCTTGACAAATCCTGAGTATCAATATTGTAAAGATACTATCATATATCAGGAACAAAACAATTCATTCTTCTATAGAGTATCTCCATATAATAATGGGTTTATTGGAAGGGACAACACTCCACAACAAAACATATTAGGGCAAACCAACGCGGCCAATACTAAGTTCTTAGGTAATCCTACAACTATTATGGATTTAGGTCCAAGAGATAGATTTATAAAAGAAATATGTTATAATCCTGAATTCCAAGGTTATATTGTTGATACAATCAGAACTTCTTCATATAACGATACCTCTGATTTATTACAATTATTTGCAATATCAAGACTTACAAGTTCAGGTTTTTGGGGTCAAATAATTGGTTTAGGGGACGCGTCAGTCCAAGGACTATTCTCTAGACCTAATAGTAGATTGGATGGGGATATGAGCCAATTATTGAGTATAAATTCTGAATATGGTGTTATCCCTTATTTGGGTACTAATTATTCAGATGATGACGTGATTTATTTAGAAGATAATAATCATCCAACTTTAGGTGTGTTCTTCCAATCTAACACAGTAAATAGAGATATGATAACACCTGGTAGATTTACGTTCCAAGATGTTCAAGGTAGTTTCTTATATGATTACTATGGTTTTAATGACCAAGAAATTCCTTTCTATAAATGGGAATTGACAAATGGTTCTACAATTTTTGGAACAGAAGATAATGATTGGTATACTAAAAAACAATCTGGTGGTATAGATTCTATTAAGTATCAGTCTATTGATAGAATGTTATCGGGTCCTGAGTTTGACTCAGAAGGTGTTAGTCCGTCTATTAGAAGACCTGGTTACATATATAATTCTAAAATTAATGGAACACAGATAGAACCAAAATCTACTATGAATAATAGACCTGATGCCTTTATGATGGGCTCACCATATTTCTTCTATTTTGGTTTAAGAAAAGGTGGAAGTTCAATGAATAGGTTCATTGATAAATTTGTATTCAATTCTGATATATTATGAGTAAAGAACCAAACAATATAAGAATTGTACCTAGTGAAGAAAGATACAAAGGTGCACCTACAGAGGACATTGGTTTACAGGTCAGTTTAAATGGTGATAGAAGAACTATTGTTGACGGAGATAGAACTGTTATTTTAAATTTGGCTGAGAGATTTGATGAGGAAAGACAAAAAAGCTCCACATTTAGAGTTACGGGAAAATTAACTAATATTTTTAACAACATAGTTTCGGGTATAACAAATTATACACCATATGTAAACTCATTGTATTATTTAGACCCTATTTCATCAGTTCAAAATAATGTATGGAAAGGATACCCACAAGCTAATGAATTCAATTTCTTTAGAGGGACATCTGTTAACGGGCATATTCCTTTTGTTAGTAAAAGTGCATCAACATATAATTGGACGATGTATTTAAGTTATGCTTATGAAAATGTGACAGGACAATCAATGTCTTATCATAATGAAGAATTAAATACGACAACATTGTTTACTGCTGCTGACGGAGTTCCTTTTGTTATCAAAAGAACAAAATATAATGGTAAACCACTCATAACTTTTTATTGTGGTACTAAACATAATTTATCGGGTGGTGAAATAGTAAAACTTTCTTTTGACTATAATGGTGAAAGGTATTTCCAAGTATATCAACTTGGTGATGAAAATTATGGGTCTGAAGATAAAATATTTTCAATATTTGATTTAGGATATACGGGTAATACTTTTGAAAATAATGTTACAGGAACATTTAAAAGAGTTCTAAACAGGTCAAATACTGGTGAGACCACGTCAGAATATTATGTAAGAAGACATAAGATTTTGACCGATGTGAAAGATTATAATCTGACAAAAATGGGATTTGAAAATAACATATTTCAATCAGATAAAAAATTAGAATACAAGGCACTAACCCCAAACAATACAGAAAGAATATCGGTAAAAAATGATAGTCAAAGTTACGGTTTTACTTTCGAAAAAGATATTAATATAGATGACTATAAAGATAATCAAAATAGACCACTTACTGAGTTATTTGTAACAATAATAAATAAAGGTTACATGGGATGGTTCAATAAACCGTATGGTAATAACACATCCGCACTAAACATCGGGTGGGATTTTAACTTCTTACAGTCTTCAATCGATACTTGGTGGTCTCAATCAAATTCGGGAAATAAAGATAATATTCCGGTATCATCATATCAGGTTAATAATAAAACATTTTATTATAACGAGGACTTAAATGTTGGTGATACATTAATGGGTGATTTTTGTGAGTGGAATGATTTTGAAATGAAAGAAACTGTGTTATCACCTATGGTTCATAAATTTAATTATAATTCTGTTCATTTCCAAACGGGTTACGCAATAGACTTACCTGTTGGATACACATATTATCCTCACTATAGTATTCAGGTTAGGGAATTCTCGGATTACATAGAAACCTCACTTGAAGGTGAAGTGGATAATATACCTGATTATTCATTTTTCTCCAATTTTGAAAAAAAATGGAGATGGAGAGATTTATATCCCTACGGATATGTTGATTCAGCAAATGTGGGTGTAGACCATCCATTTTTAAATAACGCACATTACCCATTTAAGGAAATAATATTTCTACAAAGTCCACCACAAAGAAACCTTAACCAAAAGGTTTTAGGTATAATCCAACCAATTTTTGATGACTGTGAATAAGTATAGATTTTCAAATAACGGAATAGAGAGAAAACTTCAAATACCAATTGAGATAACTTGGGATATGGAGGGTAGAACCGACTCTATAGATGTTTATGAACAAGAGGTAGTGGAACAAATAGTGAATCCACCTGAAGATTTCGAAGTAACTCGGTTTGAACATCAACTATGGACAAGTGGAACGACACAAAGATATGACATCAACTATGATTTTTATTTCTTATCGTCAAATGTGGATATTAGTGCGGCAACTTCCAATGATTGGGTTATTGACTATGAAGACGAAGGTTTCTCAGTATTAGAAATGTATTACTATTCTAATGCTTTTAAAAATAGTTTCTTCAAGATAGATTTTTACGATACTACAAATGCTGAAACTCAAAAAAATTATTTCACAATTATTTTACCAACACAACAAGGTGAAATGATGACCAAATCATTGAACTCAAAAAATGTAGAGGTTAGGAAACCAAAGTATAACTTAGATTATGTGGGAGATAAAGAAGGGTTTTTTGTGTATTGGTTAAAGAGTAGAGATTATATAAACTTAGATGAATTTTATATGTCGTGTAAGTTCTTTAATGCCAAGAGTGGTCAGTTTATTAGAATGACAAATGAACCACAATCAAACTTTGGTGACAAATATAACTTCCAAAAATCTCAAAAGTTCTATTATAAATTAATATTGGACTATGATAATTATGATTATAGAGTTGAAACCGTTGGTGGTACGAGAGTAGGAATTCAAACGCCCATAAATTTTTATGAATATATCAATCCATAATGAAGTCAGACAGAACATACTATTTGATATCTCCTGGGGTATTGAGCGATGACATCATCAAAGAAACTTATAGTGGTAATACTTTTGGTGTGTATTCTGCTATGACAGAAATTTTAAGTGGTGGTACTAATGGCTCGTCACTTTTAACAGGGTTGACACTACCTATTGTTTTTACACAAACATACAATGATTTAGGGTATTACACACCATTCGATGGATATATTTTACAAAAAGACGTGGTCAATAATTTCGTATACTCTGCAAATACAACAAGTCCTTTTGAATTATTTGTATACAATACTTCAGATAAAGAATTCAAAAAATTTTTACAACTTGCCGATTATGTTATTGATTGGGGAGATGGAAGTGGAACTCAATCTATTAATTCAACATCACCGTCTTATTTAAGTCATACATATTCATATAGTAGTGCGTTTACTGTAACTATAACACAAACAAATCCATGGGGGGTTACAACAGTAAAAAAAACAATTACAGTACCATTTAGTAATATTACAATAACAAATCCTGAAGGTAACATTACATTTACTCCTCAAGGAGGTAATTGGTCAGGAACACCTTTATCATATGACTTTATATTCAGTGGAGACGCCGAAAATAATATAAGTTCGCAGGTTTCTTCTAATTATGTTTCAGTTCCGTTTATGGTAACTGGTTACACTAAAAGTAGATTAACTAGTTTAGGTAATTATGGTACTGTGAAGTATGCTACAAATGTCCCAATCATCAAAAATGGGCAAATATATGGTGTGATTGATGAAATCAACAATGATTATACTGCATACACAATTAATGATGTGACCTATTATGATTATCCTGATGGAACAACTTTATATATGGAAAATTCATCGGGATTGACGGCAAATGACTTAAGTGTTAGTGCTATTACAAAACAAGAAGTATTATTAGATATGGTTTCCTCACCAGAAATTCAGAGTGAGGTATTTATTGAAAGAGGCAAAAACTCAGCGTTTGAAGGAATTGAGAGGTTGGGTGAAGTCGATAACATCGGAGACTTAACACGTTATGGTTATGGTTTCTACAAAATTAATAAAGTATAAAGAATGGCTTTAGGAAGTTACGGTATTACAAGACCAGCAGATATGTCTCCTGAAGATGTGGAAATCATCATGCATTACACTCCGAGTAGAGACGTAACCGAAGACTTTGTCTTAAAAACTTTAGATGCTGCTACTATTTTAACCCCTTATTTCCACAACAATAATACTGGTGGAAATACAAATGAAATTTTGGGTGGTATGTATAATCTGACTCTACCATCAACAGAGTTCAATGAAAAGGGTATTTACACACTGTATATTCGTCCTGCCGAGATAAGAACTACAATTACTGATTGTGGTGTTTTATCCGCATTACCGAATGTCAAAGGGATTATCGTTGATTTAAATAATGTTGACCCTAAGTTCAGAAATAAATTTGTTGCTCAAGGATTGGTGGGATTCAGGGTAGAATATTTGAATGATGATGGTACTAAAATACCTAATTTCTATAGAATTGTCACATCATCATTCTATTGTGAACCTGTTACCACAAACTTAACTAACAGTTCACAAAAATCTATTAGATACCGTTATGTTGAGAATGGTAGTGACTTGATGTTCTGCACACTATCACCATCAAGTGCACCTTCTAATAAACCAAATGCAACACCATATATTGGGCAGCCTGACCAAGATATTATTATCACAAATACGTTCTTCAATCCAATTACATTAGATATTGAAATGGCTGAACACGATATTGACACTCTCGCTATCGCACTTTACGGCAATCAAACTAAGAGTATGGAAGATGGTATTTACACATTATATGACCCATCTAACAATATCTACAAACAATATAACTTGTTTGAAATTAGAGATGAGTTTAACAACTTATTGTTTGAAGTTCGTCAAGATAGGGGTGATAATATCGATTTCAGTAAAAATTTCAATAGTGTAATTAATTAATGGCGTCGAATAAGAAATATCGTTACCCTCCAGCACCTCCTGCTGGTAGTGATTCCTTCTCACCTGACTTAGTAGGTTTTCAAGTAGTTGAGGGTGGTGGATTGACGCAAGGTAATTTTGAGTTTACTACCTCTGTTGTTGAAAAGGTTAATAGAACCTTTGACAATGGAGTGTTTTCGACACCATATACTTTGGAGAATCTTCAAATCGAGTCTATTGAGGAGTCCAAAAAGTTACAAGCTAAAGAATATGGTGTATATCCAAATTACGATATTTCTAATGTTACTAACTTCTCTTTGTATGGTTCACTACAAAAGAGATTTTCAGCGTCTGTCAATAAAATAATCAATTTTTTTCCTGCTGCGATTCAAGTTGACCGTCTTTATACTGACTATACAACGGCTAATACTGCAACTAACATTTCATATGATGCTATTGACGATGAAACCACTTTTGAAATTGATGTAACACGTATTAAAAACCCGTTAGATATTGATTATAGTGTAAATTCAGATAGAAATATCCAATTACGACCGATGGCGGTCCATCCAATAAGGAATATGTCAAGAAATTACTTGAAATATTCTCTTTTTATTGGTACTGGTGAAACGGAATACAAATTAAGTGACTTTGTTGCCTCACAGTCCCTATCTGCTGGAACAATTACCGTTACCGTTCAAGGTAATCCATTAACAGGAACTACAACGACGGAATCTTTACTCTTAAGACCTAACAAATATGAAACTGAAGTTATTTTTAGTCAAGATTTTGATGAGGTTGAACAATTTCTATTGAATAGACTAGTAAGTCCTAAATATACTGCAACATTCAGTGTTCCAAGAGAAGACAATTCGGGTAAATTTTATAATTCCGCTGAAAAGGCCACGTGGCCGATATATGGTTTGTGGAATATTGATATTGTTACTGAAAAATTCACGGTATACCTTGAAAAATTAAATGACATTGCAATTGCAATGGATAGTTTTAGAACCAACCTTATAAGTAGGTTCTTAATATCAGGCACCTTAAAGGAATTTGATACTGGTGACCAAAAATTAGAGAAGGTTTTACAAATTTATGGTAGAAGTTTTGATGAAACAAAGAAATTCATCGATGGTTTAGCGTATATAAATTCTGTAAATTACTTACCAAAAAATGATATTCCTTCGGAGTTACTAAAAAATTTAGCACAAACACTTGGCTTTGATGCTAATAACTCGCCGATTACAAATGAAGACTTTTTGACCTCAATATTTGGAACTAAAAATCAATCCATATACCCTGGACAAACAAGGGACAAAACACCTCGTGAATTAAATTACGAATACTACAGAAAAATTATTATCAATTCGGGTTATCTATATAAGACGAAGGGTACCCGTCAATCGATTGAATTTTTGATGAGAATGGTGGGTGCACCTAAAGCCTTGATAGAGTTCAATGAAACTATTTACATGGCGGATGGTCCTATCAACATTCAAGAATTTAATGAAGAATATAACTCTTTGTCTGGTGGTACAAAATTAGAGATATTACCTGTATTGGACCCGTCTACGACTTATAAAATCAAAGGAGTTACTTTCACTGCGTTCACACCAACATCACAAACGTCATTTGTTGACACCAATAGAAATGATTACCCTATCGATTCTGAGGGTTATCCAACGAATCCCACTTTCACAAATAACTATTTCTTTGAAATGGGTTCAGGTTGGTATGAACAAACACCAAAACATAGGTCACCTCAAAAATTAGACTTGGTAAATTCTGTTTTTACAGGTCAAAATCCAAATATTCAAACAGAACTTGAACCGTATACCTATGGTGAAAAATACTTTGATAGATACCGTGAGTTCCCATATATGGATAAAGGGTATCAATTAGTATCGATTAAGGATAATCTTAAATCTTGGGCTCAAGACACGACAGGATTGAGAAAAAGTTCAGGGGCTTTTAATGCTTACTATAGGGTTACGGATGATAGATTAGTTCTAAATAGAAAAAATATTGAATTATATCTAAATATGGGGCAAGGTCTTGTATATGATGTATGGGACATGAGTAGGAAATATGATTACCCTATACCATCTTCAGGATTAACATCACCATATCCAACACCGGGTGGAATTGATTGGACTGTGGTTAATCCTAGACCAAAACAGAAAACATTCTTTGAATTTGCTCAGACGTTCTATAAAAATATGATTAATGTTCGTAATAGACAAACACAATCATCAAAGACGGGTGGGTATCCAACATTACAATCTATCTATTGGAAATATTTGACATCGGAACAGGCGGTAAATATCCCTTCCAATAAATACACATATCAAAAGATGATTGATTTCACTAATGGTATTGGTGATTATTGGATGAGATTAGTAGAACAAGTAGTTCCGGCATCCACATTATGGTCAGGTGGACAGAAGATGTCAAACTCAGAATTTGACAGACAAAAATTTGTTTATCGAGTTCAAAGGGGATGTGAAATTCTTCCTGTCCCTTGTACGCCGTGTTCAATTACAGGACCATTATTCAAATACGATTGTGTGGACCAAACAGTAGATTGTAACTTATATCCGTCTATTGATTGGGAAATAATTTTGAATTCTCAGATAACTAATATGATTACAAGTAGTGGATATACTACCGCGGATTGTAATTTAAACTCTATAGTTTCTTCATGGTATATAGATTTGAGACTAGATTCAGATATTATAGTTCAAGAGTTATTTTATACGGGATATGGTTCGGGCGATGCTCCGACAAACGCTCAATGGGTGAACGCAGTAAATAACCATTTCCAGTATTTATATCAAAACGGTTTGGCTTACACTATTAATGGTAATACTATATCGTTTACAAATATAGGATGTATGGCTAATTTCACTAACAAAACTATCTACTTAAATGTGGGTATAAACTTATCAATTAATTGTAGCTAATGGCATGTTTTACTAGAAATAGTGTCGAATATTCTATGGTTAGTTGGTATGATGCGTGTGATAGCCCCTCTGGCCCTGATAACCTCGCATATTCTGGAAGTAGTTCAACACCACAACTCGGAGATACTGTATATATAACTCCTAGTTGTAACCCTGGTAATGAATTTGCTAACGCATTTATTAATTTAGATGGGACACCAGGTAATGTTTACCAAACAGATGGTAATGGTGTTATTATTCAAATATACGATGGGTGTCCTCTATACCTTTCATCTTGTACTACTTCAACAACATATGAAATTAACTCAGGAAGTTGGGCGGCATCGACCTCGGGAACTTTCAGAATTGAAGACGACTCTAATATACCAAATGGTTGTTATACTTTTGTGTCACCACCCGCAAGTTTTTTAGGAACATACGCCTTCGATGGAAGTGCCACTTCTCAAACCGACTGTGATGACGCTGATTGTTATCCATATACATGTTTTGTTATTGATACAGAAACGGTATGGGCATTTGCAGATGACCAAAAATTATATATAGACTATACTAATAGTGATGATATACAAGTAACGTTTACTGCGGATAGTAATAATGCTATTAATGATTTATATATTTGTGCCAATAATTTTCAAAATATAACTTCAAGATTAACCTATGGGGGTGTAGTTTATAGTGCTGACACATATCCGTGGACACCACCCCCTTTGAGTTTTTTAACAGGTACTACTGTAACTTTATCTGGTTATAGTCAATGTACTGGTTCTACTTGTGGTCCAAATAATGAAACATGGACCTTGACCGCTTGTTGTGACCCATCTGATACGATTGAAATAGAAGTAAATTTACAAGGGGCACCTAATGTTTATGTGTTTTATGACGCAACTTCATTAGGGTCTGGTGTTGCCGCATCGGCATCAGAATCAATACGTTCATGGTTTGCCACACAACAAACTCAACAGACTGTTGGAGAACTTTATGAGGGTGTTATCGGTATGCCAAATGACAATGGAGAAAACTGGCTTTGGTGGACATCATACCCATATTTGGGTTCCTTAACGGGTGGTACACTAAGTGACGGAACAACTACTGTTGAAGAGATTAATACTCAGGTTGAATTTGCTTTATATAACTCAGCCTATTGTAATGGTTTTTATAGTGGTTGGTGTAGACCAAAAAGAACGGAATTCAATGATAGTAATTCGACTTACCAAAGAATTAACAGAGGTCAAGACTTAAATACAGGTAATCCTGATTGGAGGTCTAATGGTGTTCCATTTGACCATGCAGGTTTAAGTGGTACCTCTAAAACAGGCCCTGGTACCTTTGCGGGTGGTGATACAAATTACATTGTTATACACATTGTTGATGAGGCTGATGGTAATGTAGGTCTTTACCATGGTAGTTTTAGTCCCTCTGCTCTTGAAGTTTTTCCTTTTGGTCTATATGGTGCGGGGTGGAATAACTCATCTAATCCATCATATACTGCGGATACAAGTCAGAGATTTGAGTATGATTACGAACAATATTTAAAAGTATGGGAAGATATTAAAAATCAGAATGGTAGGGTTAATGGACTTGTATATCCTGTGGTTACCGGTTCAAATCAAACGGCCATAAACAATAAGATTCCAATGATTCCTCAATCTGTTGGTGTGATTGAAGGTGAAACTTTGACAACGTCAGAATATCTTGCAAAATATGGTGAGAATATGGATGATGTTGGTCCTGAGAGTTTGAATCTTACTGCATTAACATACACTAATATTTATTCTGGTTTTACGGGTCTAACCGCATATCAAAACTTAGATTCAAATTACCAAAATGGACCTGGGCTTAAAAACTTTGGTATTTCTGTTGACCCATCTGTTACTGGATTTACTGCGAGTTTTGTTTCTACTAAATTAAATAGTTTTTTATCTTCTACTGATTTATCACAAGGATACGGTTATACCTACACAGGGACATGTTATGCATTTGCATATGAAAGTAGTGGGGTGCCTCTTGTAACTGTTGATTTTAGTGCATTGACTGAAAATATATGTGATACAGCATCTTGTTTGTGTTCTTCACCGACGCCAACACCGACGCCAACACCGACGCCAACACCAACGCCAAGTAATACAAATAATTGTTATAATGCGAGTGTTCAAGGAAATTATTATTATATTGATTGTTGTAAAGTTTATCATTCTGGATATGCTGCAAATCCTGAACAGATTATTATTGATACTAGTTACACTTACTATGCAGATGTAATAACGATTGGTTCTGTAACTTCACAAAATTGTAATTACGGTCCACTCGACTATACTTTTGACCTTACAGGAACTTGTGACACAGGATTTGGTACTTTAATTATAACCCCAACAGGT
>Ga0255782_10000276_pt1 | contig 46322 bp, 34 predicted proteins | sample 101ome_26_FD_179980 | JGI IMG/M metagenome (GOLD analysis project Ga0255782, IMG submission 179980) | Coastal salt marsh microbial communities from the Groves Creek Marsh, Skidaway Island, Georgia - 101408AT metaG (version 2) | ecosystem: Environmental > Aquatic > Marine > Intertidal zone >...
TGTAAATCATCCAGAAATAATTCAGGAAAACGGTATAAGGGCTCGTGCAAATTGATCAATCGTACTTGGGATCGAATTGCAATTTCCTCAATTTGGGACTGAATTTCTTTGAAATTTTCACGCATACCTTCCTCAAACCAATGATGGCCGGAAAAAGTAGGTGTCATTTTGCATATTAAAATTCTAGGCTTGCTGGGGAGTTTTTTATACTGTGAAATCATCTCCAGATAATCAGCAATAAATTCATTTTTATGGTCTGGCCAATTATTTAAACCCTGATCGTTAAGGCCTAAATGTATGACTACAATATTAGGTTCAAACTCTTTTGATTTTTGAAATTCTGCTTGCAACCAGAAGGGTTTATGTCCTTTTTTTAGCATCGTGGCTCCCGAATGACCAAAATTGGCAACCTCGAAATCTTCCCCCAATAATTGCTGTAATTGTGCTGGATAGGATTGTTCTGCTCTGTCTTGAATACCCATGCCATAGGTGACACTATTGCCTACACACGCTATCTTAATTTTTTGGGCATTAGAACATACTAAATTGGCAAACAAAAGGACCCAAATCCAATAGATTTTTCCTTGATTGAAGTTCATAGTAATGTTCATGTTTTGATTATAATACAGCCTTTTTGTAAGGACAAACGCCTGCTGTCAGATTATGGTTGTAGTAGTTGATCTTTACCATCTGTTAACCAATCTAAAGAAAAACGGGCAAAAGAGTTTTTAGTGTACTCCTCTCGCTCAAAAAATAAACCAATGTCTCCATTATCGAGAACGGTAAGAGAAGAATAAGCTGCGCTACCTTTATAAATAGTTTTTCCATCGGACCAAGTCTTGCCTTCATCATAACTTATACGGACAGTCAAATTTGTTCGCCCATTAACTGATTTGGCGTTTGAAAAAAGAAGGCGATTTTTTTTAAAACCTTCTTCTAAAGAGGTGTATCTAATGATGCTCGCATTACAACCTGGATCAATCAAAGTTGAATCTGCAGTTGAAGTCCATGTTACCCCTTGATCTGACGAGGTATGTACAAACCGCAACCCACTCTTGTTCACTCTTGCATTGATCATTAAAGTACCATCGGCCAATTCAACAATTTTGGACTCATCTGCAGGCAATATAGGGGTGTCTATTAAATACCAGCTCGCACCGTGATCTTTACTTCCAAAAACATGCATCCCATTATTTAGATTAACCAGACAATGTAAAAGATTGCCAGTACGTGTTTGAATGCCTCGTCCCGATGTAATAAACTTAAAGTCATTTTTCCATCCAGGCTTCGTGATTTGATGTGTTATGTCTTCAGGCTCACTCCAAGTTTTACCACTGTCACTACTTTTTATTACATGTAAATAATAAATGTCTTTTTCGGTTTGTAAATTCATATAATTATAAAACAAGAAAAGGTCTCCTGTAACTTTATCGACAATCATAGAGGGGTCAGAAGCTGATTCTCCCAAAGGAAAGTCAATTATCTTTTCAACAGAACTCCACGTTATTCCGTTGTCACTACTTCTTCTCATAACAATGTTAATGTCTTTGTTCGATCTAAGATCTCCACAGGAGGGTACACGCTCATCAATAGCTGCGATCACATCGCCATTTGGAGCAGTTACTGTTGCAGGTATTCTAAAACATGAAGCTCCTGCTTTCATTTCTGTATAGAATAAATCTTCGATGTGTAACTGATTCTTTTCTGTTTCGGTTGCTTTTTCTTCTCTGCATGAAAAACTCAATACTAAGAGTAATACGATAAAAGATTTTTTCATTTTTAATTTTTTTTAATTTGATTTTTAATCTCTAAATCTGAAGCCGCTTCAATATTCTCAAAAGATTGCCAGCACTGGTACATGGCCCTTGGCACATGAAAACATCCTTTCCATTTTCCTCCTTTTAAATTTAACAGTACCTCGCCTTGTCGATTTAAATACCCGTGCCATTCTCCGTTTACTGGATCTGAAAAATGAGACCACGAATAGTCGTGGATTTTAAGATACCATTTCCATACTTCTTTATTTGCTGTTAACTCATACGCTTTTGAAAGTGCAACTAATGCTTCAAGATGTACCCACCAGAGTTTTTGATCCCATTCAAGTTGTTGGGGAGGGTGGCCTTTAGAATCCATAAAATAAAAAATACCCCCATATTTTTCATCCCAACTGTATTTTAAAATCGTTAGAATTGTTTGCACCGCTTTTTCAATCAACATTGTATCATTTTTCCTCAGCGCTATGTCCATCATAAACCACATTGCCTCAATACCATGACCAGGATTTAACAAACGACCATTAAAACTGTCGTGCTTACTTCCATCAGGAAGTTTGTATTCATAAATTAAACCTGTTATTTGATCTAAAAAAACATTCATTACAAGGTTAACGCTGTTGTTTATTGTTTTTTCAACCTCCTCAGAGCTTAAAAGATCCTCAAGCTCCAAGACTAAATTTGACATTATCATTGGTAATGAAAACCCTTTTAAAGGAATCACATTTGTACTTTTTTCAAAGATCCCTTTGGGCTGTTGTTCTCTTTTTAAGATGTTGTAAAAGGTCTTTTGGGCCAGCATTCTGATTTCTTCATCACCAGTTGCCTTAGCATATTGACTAAAAGCCATTGCGGCGAAACAGTCTGAGAAAATATTATAGGCTTTGACCAAAGGTTTTCCTTCAGCAGTAGTTGAAAAGTAGAAATTGCCTTCCTGATCCATTCCCTGTTTTTTTAGAAACTCAATTCCCGATTTAGCAATAGAAAGCCACTTTGGATTCTTTTCTACTTTATTGTACAACTTTGAAAACATCCATGCTTGTCTGCCCTGTAACCATATAAACTTTTCAGTATCAAAGACGTTTCCTTTTTCATCTAAACACGTAAAATAACCCCCATTTTTATGATCTAAAGAATGGTGTTCCCAAAAAGGGATCACATCTAATAATAAAGTCTCTCGATATAGTTTTGAATACTTCATAAATTTCTAAGATCGACTTCTAAATTCTGAATTTAATTTAATCTAATTAACCAAAAAAGAAATCGTAAAATAAGAACTTAAAGATACCTATTTGTATCCGATAAATTCGAATTATGCTCTTATTTGGTAAAAAAACTGATTGAATTAGTTTACAGTAACGAAATTTTAATAAATAGATAAAAAGAGCCCCAAAAGAAATTAAAAAACAGCAAGTAAAAATTGATATTGATCTGGATTTGGATGTGTATTTATTGAAAGTTGATCATTACTCAAAAGATCTTTGAAAGATACTACTTCTGATGTCGCTCTTTTAAATAAAAAAATTTAAAAAGTACTCCCTAACACAATTCAAAACACCCCGTGCTTGAATCAATTCAATTAAATGAAGTGAAAACTAAACACAAAAAAACTCTTTTAATCCAATAGAATCTAGTTCTTTTTTTATTTGTGAATACTCAGTATCGGATAGTGTTGTGTGAGGAAACCTGCTTGGACCACAATCAACTCCTAAGATTTTCATAAATCCTTTGGCAACTCCATTGAATCCCCCTTTGCTGTCTAACCGTTTTACGAACTGCACTGCTTTTTCTTGTAAATCTTCAGCAGCAGCGGCATTTCCCTCATTAAACAAACTCCTTATTTTTAAATACAAAGGAGCCAAATGATTGTAGGTACTCCCCACCCATGCTCGTCCACCCAGGGGTAAACTTTTGACAAAAAGTTCATCTACACCAAAGAAAATAGTGCAGTTTTTATTAAAATCTTTACAATACTTGTAATCAACCAGATTGTCTGAAGAAAACTTGATGCCAGTGAGGTTAGGAATTTCCTTTATACCTTCTTCAAGAAAAATTTTCATATCGAGATCCGCTCCTGAAAGTACTGGAATATGATAGTAATAAAAGGGTAAATTTGGAGCACTTGCAGAGATTTCTTTGCAATACTCGATTAATTTATCAATGTGCTTTATTTTAAAATAAAAAGGTGCCAATGCGGAAATTGCATCAACTTTATCTGACGCATATTCAGCCAATTCTTTTGCCACTTTTAAGCTTGGATCACCTACATGATCGATCAGATACAATTCTGTTGATTTTTGTTTTGCCCAGGCAAGTGTTATTTGTTTGCGTTCTTCGATTGATAATGAGGTAAAGTCTCCTGTTGACCCATTCATAAAAACACCTGAAACCTTGTTTCGAACTAAGAACCTTGAATACGCTTCTATGCGAGTGGTGTTCAATGCACCTGTCTCATTCATTGGAGCATAGGTTGCAGCTATCAGATTTTCTATCAAAACAATTCTAATTTTATCTCAAAGCTAATCATAAAAAATTTTAAAAAGTCCTTTTCTTCCGAGCTCTTATTGTTCTAAGAATTAAAGCGAAATTAAACCAGTTTCAAATCTATGTTTAAGAAACGAATTAATTTGTTCTTTTAACTTCTTCAATTTCTATTCTAAAATGAAAAATCCCCTTATATTGTTGAATAACACTACTCTTAAAGTGGTCGTTTTGATTTAATAAGTCCATGTACAACAGCTTTTTTGAAAAGTATATTGAATACAGAGGTGTTATCGCCAATGGGGTAGGTGTTAATACAGTTCATTCATGGGTAAAACAGTTTCAATACAATTCAGAAATTTTGGATTTAGGCTGTGGTACAGGAATGCCTATTTCCAATGTTTTAATAAACGCAGGTATGTTGGTAAAAGGAATTGATAATGCTCCCAAAATGTGCCAAGCCTTTAGAACCAACTTTCCTAAATCAGAAATTTCTTGTGAAAATGTATTAGAATCTTCTTTTTTCAATAAAACATTTGATGGAATCTTAGGCTGGGGAATTATTTTTTTGTTTGATGCTGAAGAGCAAGAATTATTGATTGAAAAGGTTGCACAGCATATCAAACAAAAAGGAAAGTTTTTATTTACTGCACCAAAGGAAGCCTGCTTTTGGCAGGACATGCTTACAGGACAAAAATTACAATCGCTAGGAAAATCAAAATACGTTCAAATTTGCCATAAATACCAGCTCAAACTAAGTGACACCTTTACTGATTCAGGCGATAATAATTATTATAACTTTGTAAAACAATAAGGGTAAACTAACACTTTCGCGATGGGAATTGGATTAAATTATCAATTTTTAAAAGAAGCATTAAAAGTCACCCTTACATAAAAATTTAATTACACTCAACTTTTGAAAGTTTATTTTAATGAAAAAGCTCTTTTATTTTCTGATACTGTTTCACGGTACAATACGTGCTCAAGTATTTGAACCAGAAGAAAACACCTATTTTGCTACTTCAGAAGCCTGCTTTTTTCAATTAATGGAAGCCATGGATTCCAAGGATACAAAAAGAATTCAAAAGCTTGAAGATTCACAATGTGTGTTTTTATATAATAAAAATGAATTTAATTTTAAGATGCGCTCCTTTGAGCTTAACAATCCTAACAAACCCATTAGCCTTTCCATTCCTAGTAAATTTCAAATCATCGGAATACCTCCCAAAAAATTAAATTCCTCAGTGATATGGACGCGTTCTGCATTTGCAAAAAAATTGTAAAGGAATATTAAAATTTACTAGAAAAAACTTTTTCAATATCCTTAAATTTAATCCCTACATTCTTCTTCAAATTCCAACAAATCCCCAGGTTGGCATTCAAGCGCTTCACATATGAGTGATAATGTACTAAAACGCACTGCCTTTGCCTTTCCTGTTTTTAAAATAGATAAATTAGACAAGGTTAACCCCACTTTTTCAGACAGCTCATTTAAAGACATTTTTCTTTTTGCCATCATTACATCTAGTTGAACACGAATAGGCATAACTAAATAGTTAGATCATTTTCAGTTTTCATCTGAAGAGCCTTTTGAAGTGATTTTTCAATTAGTCCGGCGGCTATTCCTACCGCTATAAAAAACAAGATCATTATGATACACAATGCTATAAACCCAGCAGGATCGTCATCAGAGTGATTAAAAAATCGAATGTATAATGCACCCAGCAGTGTAAAAAAGCAAAGTGAAAACGCACTGAACTTGATTTTCTTAATAGACTTAATAGATGCTGTTGAAAACAACTGTTCTTGACCTATATATTTGAGAATCTTGAGTACTTCAACTAAGGAAAAATAAAAAGCGATAGAAGCAAAATAACTGTATAAGATAAAAGGATCTGAATAAATCTCAAAAAGCGATAAGTTTACAGCTCTTCCTTCCGTTAAAGGAAAACGTAACATGAGAAAGAGTGTAAAAAGACCAAAAAGGAGCAGCACAAATTGAAGAAAAAAAATGGATAGTTTTTTCATTTTAAAAAGAATTATTTGAGTCAAAAATATTAATTTTTATTATTTATCAATAAATTATTATTGTTTATAGATATTTAAAGTTGTTTTTTTTGAATGTCAATTTTAATTTTGTTTTATTTTTTAAAAAAATCTGTAAATTTGTTTTTATGTCTCGTAGAATTTTACATTTCGAATTTCCCAATGGTGTGGACTCTGTATACATAGAAGGCAGACGTTACACAAGAGTTCAGTTTGAAAAAGCAAAGGAAAGGGAGAGAAGAAGAGACAAAACAGGCCGTTTTGTTTGCTTAGAAAAATAATAAACCTTACGGTAAAATCATTTCCTTTCTCAGAGAATTATTACAGTTCCTACCAAGTATTCCTCAATTGTACTCATCTGTACTGGATGTAAAAAGAGATTCAGTTTTAACAAAAGGATTTGTGAAAAATAAATCTTGACCTAAATAATTTAGGCCAATCAACTAAATCACTTATTTTGTAAAAAATTAGAAATGGAAATCAATACTTTAGAATTGGTTGGATGGTCTGCAACCGCATTTGTTATTTGCTCTTTTTTGATCAACAACATACTTTGGCTGCGAACCGTCAACCTTGTTGGAGCACTTCTTTGGCTTACTTATGGCATCATTGACCTTTCCTACTCAATTATTTTTTTAAATGTTGTAGTTATTTCCATTCAGGTTTTTAAAATCAAGGGGCTAATAAAGAAAACCACAGAGTAAGGTGCTTTGTAAGAATTCCTTCTCTTTAAAATGGCGACAATTTTTAAAAAAAGAATTACTCCTTATAAATTTTATTATTTTTGATGGAGTTATCCCGTGTGGACTGGGAGAAAAAATAGAGTCGCGGGTGGAGAGAACGCATCCGAAAAAATCGTTACATAGGTTTAACGCTTAAAGCAGTACAGCAATGGCGAAGAGTTTATGTTCTTTTTTTTATACAAGTTTCAAATACACTCTTTTTCTTGTTGTGTTTTGTTTTTAAGTTTTTAATTTATAAACTATGAAATATTACAACAAAACCAGAACGATTGAACAAAAAGTTACAGACAGAGAAATCTTAGAACTTTTAAAGCAACAAAACATTTTATTAAAATCAATATTAGAATCGATCCAAAAAAAATGAGCTTGCATATTATATCTTTAACGAGGCTATTTTCGATTTTAATGATTGTAGGTTTTTGTTTTTCCTGTGGTTCAATGAAAAAAATAAATAAAAAGAAGAATCCAATTCACAACACGAACTTACCACCCGATGTAGGCTCAAATAAATATTCCAATAAAAGGAATTAGCAAATCTTAGTTTTTAAGTATATTGTACCATACCCTTTTCCAAAATTTTAACTGGAATAAAAGGGTAGGTTTTACTTAAATAAGAAATGGTTATTGTGTGAAAGGAGTAAAATATTTATTGTCATATACTGTTCCCCTATCTGCAATCATTGGTGTTCTACTTGGAGGAGTTTGGACTTTTACAACTGTTTTTTACGCTTTTGGAATCATACCCATTTGGGAGGCACTAATATCTCCTAGTTCAAAAAAACTAAATGATGAACAGGTTCAACAGCGGTCAGTAAATCGTTTTTTTGATAGGTTGCTCTATATCAATATTATCATTGTTTATATGATGCTACTTTATGCAATGGTATATCTCTCCTCGGAGGAAATAAGCCTTTTGGAGCGTATCGGTTTGGTTCTTTCCATGGGTATTGTTTTAGGAACTAACGGCATCAATGTAGCGCACGAATTGGGTCACAGAACGACCGTTTGGGAACGCACTTTAGCAAAAGTCTTGTTGCTCCCTGCATTTTACATGCATTTTTATATTGAACATAATTTTGGGCATCATTACAACGTTGGAACACCCAATGACCCAGCAACATCTAAGCTCAATCAAACCGTGTTTTCCTTCTGGTTTACTTCCATTACAGGTCAAATTCTCAATGCGGTTCGTATCCAAAAGAAATTACTTAGGATGGCAAAAAGGGGATTCTTCAGTATTTATAACGATTTATTTTACTATCAGCTCTTTCAACTTTGTTATTTAGGGCTTATTGGCCTTTTTTTAGGAACAGAAGGAATGGTATATGCTTTAACAATTGCATTAGTAGCGGTAATCTTGTTGGAAACTATAAATTATATTGAACACTACGGACTAGAAAGAGAATTTAAAGGTTCCCGATTTGAAAGAGTAACACCGATGCATTCTTGGAATTCAAATCATACGGTTGGAAGAATGGTGCTTTATGAGTTGACTCGTCACAGCGATCACCACCACAGAGCTTCTAAAAAATATCAAGTCTTAGAAAGCATTGAAGAAAGTCCTCAGCTCCCTTTTGGCTATACAACCTCCATGCTTATTGCCCTATTCCCTCCACTGTGGTTTAAATTGATGAACAAGAGGATTATAAAATGATTTGTGTTTACCGATCTAAGGGTTTTAAGAAAAAGTTTTAACACCGCTTCATGTGTTTAAACTATTCTTATCCATGCTATAGATATTCAAGTTGATGTAAATCAAATACTTTGTAGGGTAATTTTAAGCATCCATTAGTTAGGTCATTTATTTGATTTTATCGTGGGGTAGTAGTTATGAAGTAAAATTTTTGATGATTGTAAATGCACAAAACTTTACCCAACTATTTTTTGTCCTATTTTTTGTAGGAAAAAATCTCTTGAGTCGCGCTCAATCGTTCCCTTTTGCCAAATTTCCCATAATCTACGTTTCTATGCCATTCAGCCAATTCTTCTTCATAAATCTTTTGATCTATTTCATACTGAGCAGCTATTGCTTGTTCTTCTTTGTTTAGTTCTTGTTTGTAATATTTTTTATACAGTACTGGCATTACCTTTGGATCATTCATTGGGCTTTCAGGTGCCCCGACAAAGGATTCAGCATGATTTCCCATCAGCTCAACATATTTAACACCCGACTCCTTGATATAACTTAAGATAGCCAAAGGTGTCTGGTCTTACATAGTTCTAAACGACCAGGTTTGAATACCTATTTTGATATTGTTTTTGACTCTTTATTTGGAGCTTCTTGACAGGCAACAAGTTCTGTAACAAACAAAATAAAAGTTATCATTTTTACAACTAGCTTCATAAATTCATAATTTGTTTTCAATAAAACAAGATACTATATTCATTGAATAAAACAGATTTTGTAACCGAAAAGTCAAACTCTTTAAATCAATGACACCTAACTTAACACCAGAACTAGAAAAAGAAGTAGGAATTGTCTTGTCAAGACCTATATTAAAAGAACGAAAAAAAAATTTAATCCCATTGGTTGATTACATACAAAAAAACCATAACCATAATAAAACAGTTCATTTGAACTTTATCTGCACGCACAATTCAAGAAGAAGTCAATTTTCTCAAGTCTGGGCCTATACTGCAGCTGCTTATTACGGTGTAAAAGCCAACTGTTTTTCTGGTGGAGTTGAAGTTACTTCTTTCAATGAAAGAGCTGTTAGCTCCCTTAGAAGAAGTGGTTTTATCATCACTTCTCAAGGAACAGAAAATCCTATTTATCAGATAAGTTATGGTGAAGGAGCTTCTCCCATCACAATTTTCTCAAAAAAATTTGATGCTCCAGAAAATCAATGTGATGCATTTGCCGCTGTAATGACTTGTGGTGATGCAGAAGAAAATTGTCCTTTTATTCCAGGAACTGAAATGCGCATTCCTTTGATCTATAAAGATCCAAAAGCTTTTGATGACACCGAATTAGAAAATGAAAAATACCACGAATGTTCTCTTGAGATAGCTTCAGAACTTTTTTATGTGTTTAGAAAGGCATGCAATTAAATAAATGTTACGCTTGCTATTTAGAAAGAGAGCCTACAGGAACAATGAGAATCAGCTCTAAAATACAGCTCCTGGAGTGTCATCATTACTTGAAAAATCATTAAAACACCTCCAGTTGCTGAAAAAAGTAATGCTCTGAGTTTAACAAAATTAAATTCTCTTTTTTTAATTTAAAATAATTAGTTTTGTTTATGATTAAAAATTCACTCTTATTTCCATTTTCTCCACTTATTTTATTGTCAATTCCATTTATTGCAATGCAATTTTCAGAATCTGTACAGTGGAGTTTATTTGATTTTATTTTAATGGGTACACTTCTAACTGCAGTTGGTTTTGGCATCCGTTGGGCAGTAAATTCCTCTAAATCAAAAAGAAAACAACGGGTATTAATTTTTTTGATTTTTTTCGTTTTTCTTATGCTTTGGGTTGAACTATCTGTAGGGATTTTCAATTCTCCCATTGCTGGAAACTAGAATTCTTTTTATCTAAATATTTTCTAGTTTCCTAGTTTTCTGATTATAAAATCAAGAGGTGCTTCTTGATAAGCCCCTGAATATTCCAGCCCTACTTCAATCGCTTTTTTTCTTAAAAAATCGGCATGTTTATAACTGTGAAAAAGCACGTTAAAATCAAGTGTGTTTTTTGAAGTGATAAAATTATCTTCATATAAAGGATTATAAACATATAGAGCAGGGTCTTTTGCATCTATTTCTCTTCTGTAATCTAAAAGCGCTGTTTTATCAGGAGTAGGTTCACCGTCATAAAAACGCAAAACAAGATCTTCTAATTCAGATTCTGTTTTTCTCAAACTGTCTAATGAAAAGTCAGGGAAAAGATCTTCCCATTGATATAAATCATAACTGCTTTGGGCTATAATAGCAAGAACTCCTTTTACCGAACTATTGGTTTCTTCTCTAAAACCATTCCATTGAGCAATTCCCGCTCCGGCGGAAAACCCGCCAAGAATTAATTGATTTTGAGGAAGATTTAAAATACTAGATTTTTCTTTTATAAACTGAATGGCCTTTTTTCCGTCTTCAAGCGAGGTAAAAACCCCCCTTGCTTCAGCATCATCAATAAAAGAGTATTCTGCATTGAAAACAGCGATGTTATGGGATAATAAATTTGCAATCAAATCTTTGGTCTCTCCTTCATAAAGTGTTTCTTTGGTTCCAAATAAGAATGCGCCACCGTGAAAAAAAAGCACAGCGCCTTTTAGGGAGGTATTTTGAGGCAGAAAAAGATCTAATTTATTTCTTAAGCCACTTCCGTAACTCAAGTCTTGATAAAATAAAAAGGATCCCTCGAATGGGGGTGTTTGCGAAGTGGCTCCTAAACCGATTTCCAAAACATTGATTTCTTCATCATCCAATAGTGTTGTTTCCGTACAAGAGGTAATTAATACAATTAAAAAGAGACAAAAAAGGGTAGGTTTTTTTAGGGTGTTCATTGTTAATTTTTCTTTAAAACTTTACCGGATTTTATGGCATGAAATACACCTTGATCTACCGCTATTTTTCCATTAATCATTACGTATTCAATACCCTTAGAATAGTGGTGAGGGTCTTCAAAAGTTGCTAAATCAAGGATGGTTTTGGGATCGAAAATTGTAATATCTGCTTTCTTCCCTTCGGCAATTCGCCCTCGGTCGTTGAGGCCCATCGCTTGAGCAGGCAATAGGGTCATTTTATGAAGTGCTTCTTTTAAACTCAAAACACTTTGTTCTCTTACGTATCGTCCCAGAACTCTAGGAAAGGTGCCATACCACCTGGGGTGGGGGTGTCCATCTCCCAGTTTAACCAGTCTTCCATCAGATGCGATCATGGTTTGAGGATGCTGCATAATGTTGACAACGTCCGTTTCATCCATAGCGTGAAAAATACAACTAGCTCCACCATTAAGTTGGGCTTCTATAACCAATTCTGCTCCGTTTTCTGTAGTGGGTGCTAGACCTTTGAGTGTACACCAATATTTTAAGGTTTTTCCTTCCAACTCAGGCATCCAGTTGACCTTAGCAAACTGGACTCGGTCCAAATCGTCTCCCCCACGATCATTTAAAATATTGAAGACGATTCCCTTTTTTATACTATCTCTAAGTTTATCATTTTCCAAGCGCTTTTTGAATGCTTCAGAACCCCCTGCTCGAGCCCAACTGGGTATAAGAACAGAGATACCCGTATAACTCGCATTGTAGGGGTATTGGTCGATACGAATATCCAACCCTTGTTTTCTAGCAGCATCAACAAGGGCAAGGGTTTCATTACTTTTACCCCACATGGGTTTCCCAATAACTTTATGATGTGTGAGTACTACTGGAATTTCTGCTTCTTCAGAAATAGTAATTGCTTCCTCTACAGAAGCTATAACCTCTAATCCCTCATCTCGTAGATGAGAGGTATAAATTCCTCCTTTTGCAGCAGCTTCTTTAGAGAGCGCTATAATTTCATCTAACTTTGAAAAGTTTCCGGGAAGGTATTTCAACCCTGTTGAGATTCCAAAAGCGCCTTCATCCATTGCCTTAGAAACCAAGGTTTTCATCTGATTCAATTCTTGGTCAGTTGGTGTTCGATTGTCTAAATTCATTACACTTTTTCTTACCGTATTATGTCCCACCAAAAAACCAACATTCATTCCTACTCCTAGATTAGATAAACTGTCCAAATAGGTTCCGAAAGGAAGGGGACCCCTTCCATCTGGACCCCCAAGGCTTGTGGTAACGCCTTGCCGAATATGACTTTCACAATCAGACAAATCAAAAATGGGTTCTAGATGAGCATGTAAATCAATAAATCCAGGAGACACAACTAAACCTGTTGCGTCTATAACCTTTGCTGCCGTTTGATTTGAAAGACTTCCTACTGCTACAATTTCATCATTGCGAATACCAATATCCATAAGAGCCGGGTCATCAAGACTCCCATCATAAACCGTTCCATTTAACACCAAAACATCAAATTCCTCTGTAGGGCTACAACTTATCAAAAGGGTTAATGCTAGTAAATAAAATGTCTTTTTCATAAGTAGTTGTTTAGGTTTTAAAATTAAAGTATTCCTAGTCAAATACAATTCATGTTTGAAAAAAAGTGCTGTATTTACCAATCCTCTGGGGTCACATCTTCTAGCACTTCTTTATACAAGGTTTGAAAAAAAAGTAGCGCATAATCAACCAAGGTTTGTTGATATTCTTTAAACACCCTTGGTTGTGATTGAATAAAAAGTTCTTTTTTCTTTCTACTGGTCATTACATAATACTCTTGACTCATTTCTTCAGTTGCTTTTCTGATGACAGCCTCTAAATCTGTTGAATTAAAATCCATTTTTGCCGGAAAAGGTAGTTTGTATTTTGTAAGCTGAGCATCAGTATAACTCCCTTCTTGGTACCTCAATTCGATACGGTATTTTTCGTCTTTTACTTCAATTATTGAAGTGTAATCATGAGTGTAATCAATATAATCTGAAAGCGAAGTATTGTTCGGGTTCATCAATTTATACGCATCCAATACAGGTATTAGAGCTACCGCCTTAAGTACCATTCTTTTGTTTGAATCGGAATATTTGATGACTTGATGAACATCTTGATAGATCAAAGAAACTGCAAAATGAATTTTGGAAAACAATGCTTTAGACTGTAAACCTCTAACCTCGTAGATTTGAGAAATGGTATTTCCTTCAATTTTTTGAGCCTGTAAAAAACCACAGCTCAAAAGCAACATTAAAATAATTATTAAATTTCTCATCAGAAGTAAGATACAAAATATTGCCCCCTTTAAAGTAACTTTAACTAAAATCTACTGTCAAAGAATTGTTGCAGTTTCTTAAAAAAGTTTTTTTAGAATAAAATGACATATCCTTTAAAATCAGAACTACTACATGAAGTATTTAAAAAATCTCTGATCGATTTTATTGATGCCCTATCATCCTTATTTTATATTGAAGAAAATGTCTAATTCGGTCGATTTCAGAAAACTTGTTGAAGCAGAGAAAAAAGCAGCACTTTTGTTTGACGAAATCGAAAAACAGCAGCTAATTTATCAAGGCAAATCTGAACATCTAATCAATCAAGAAATTTACCAGTTGGCTTTTAAACTTTTTGGAATTAAGAAGTATTGGCATAAACGAATTGTTAGAGCTGGAAAAAACACCCTACATCCTTATGATGAAAATCCCGAAAACTTAATGGTTCAAGAAGACGATATTGTATTCTTGGATTTTGGCCCTATTTTTGAGGACTGGGAAGCAGACTATGGAAGAACTTTTGTTCTCGGTAGTGACCCATTGAAGCTCAAACTAAAAGAAGATGTCAAAAATGCTTGGGATCAAGCGTGTTCTTTTTACTTTTCTGAGAAGAACCTAACGGGTGCCGTCTTTTATAATTATTGTTGTTCTCTTGCTAAAGAAAAGGGTTGGGAATTTGGTGGTCCCATAGCGGGGCATCTTATTGGACATTTCCCTCATGAAAAACTAGAAAAAGAAAATAAAACCAATTACATCCATCCAGAAAATCACATCAGCATGAATGCTTTAGACCGAAAGGGGAAAACCAGACATTGGATTCTTGAAATTCACTTTGTGGATCGTCAAAAAGAAATTGGTGGCTTTTTTGAACAATTACTAATCGCACCAATCACATGAAAGAATTTTGGGAAGTACGCTACGATGGGCCCGACTATGCTTATGGCAAAAAGCCTAATGTGTATTTCAAGCAACAAATAGATACACTTACACCGGGAAAAATACTACTTCCAGCTGAAGGAGAAGGAAGAAACGCCGTTTATGCAGCCGAAAAAGGATGGGAAGTTTATGCCTATGATTTTAGTACTAATGCACATAAAAAAGCCATGGCACTCGCGAGAGAAAAGTGTGTTGAGATTAAGTATCAGATAGCCTCATTAAGTCAAATCGTGTTTGAAGAAAACTTTTTCGATGCAATCGCTTTAATCTATGTCCATTTTCCTGATGCTGTTCGAACACAAAATCACCACAGACTTTCAACTTTTCTAAGAAAAGGAGGAACTGTAATCTTAGAAGCCTTTAGCAGTAGCCACCTTAAGTACCAAAAAATAAATCCAAGTGTAGGAGGGCCCAAACTACCTGCTCAATTGTACACAGAAGGGAAACTCAAAAAGGATTTCGATGGATTCCATTTCCTAAACTTAAAAGAAGAAGAAATCACCTTGGAGGAAGGAAACTATCATAGAGGCACCACAAAAGTGATGCGAATGCATGCCCTAAAGTGATTTTCTAATGAAGAAAAAATTCAAATATTTTTTTTACTTTTCAACAAACAAACTCAAATTATGAAAAAGCTATTGCTACTGCTTATAGCCCCATTAAACATTATATTTAGTCAAGATTATTTTCCAAACAATTCCGGAGTTTCTACACCAGAAAGCAACTATCAAGCATTTCAAAATGCCACGATACATATTTCTTCCAATCAAATTGTAGAGAACGCTACTTTATTAGAACGCAATGGAAGGATTGTTGCTGTTGGAAAAAATATTGCACTCCCAAAAAACACAAGGATTTACGACAAATCAGGTCTTCATATTTACCCCTCTTTTATTGACTTAAACAGTAATTTTGGGGTCGCAACACCCAAAAGAAGTAGTGGTGGCGGAAGAAGCGCACAATACGAACCCAGTAGAGAAGGATACTACTGGAATGATCATATCATCAGTGATTACAACAGTATTGCCGATTACCGCTATGATGCAGCTAAAGCAAAAGAATTACGAAAAGCAGGATTTGGGCTTGTCAATACCCACAGAGCCGCTGGAATTCATCGTGGAACAAGCACGCTTATCGCCCTTAGTGACCTCTCCTCAGACAGCGAGAGAGTGGTTGCTACAGAGACTGCTGAACATTTTTCATTCAATAAAAGCGTCACTTCAAACCAGTCCTATCCGGGTTCTGTTATGGGTGCTATGGCTTTAATTAGACAATTTTATCACGACCTAAAATGGTATGGAGAAGGAAACTCCACAAAAAAAGATCTGGCTATAGAGGCTGCCCTTAAGCACAGAAATTTACCTAAGTTTTTTGAGGCTAATGACAAACTCAATACTCTCAGAGCAGTTAAAGTAGGAAACGAAATGGGACTTTCTTTTGCGGTTGTTGGTAGCGGTCAGGAGTATGAAATTATCGACGAATTGAAAGCCCATAATGCACAACTTATCCTACCTCTTAATTTTCCAAAAGCGTATGACGTTTCTGATCCTTTGTTGATGAAAAAAATCACCCTCGCTCAGTTGCGCTATTGGAATCAAGCACCAGGAAACCCAGCAGCTGTAGCAAAATCAGGCATCCCTTTTGCTTTAACTTTTAGCGGACAGAAATCTCCTACCGATTTTCTAAAGAACCTTAAAAAAGCGGTGGCTTACGGTCTCTCTGAAGCCCAAGCACTGGCAGCTTTGACCTCAGTTCCTGCAAAAATGTTAGGCAAAAATCAGTTTGTAGGAAGTTTGGAAACAGAAAAACTAGCAAATTTTATTGTTAGCTCAGGACCCTTATTTGAAGAAGGGAGTCAACTTCTTGAAAACTGGGTAAAAGGGACCCCTCACGTTTTAAAACAACTCTCCACAATAAATATCGATGGGAAGTATGAATTTTCGATAGGAGAGCACAGCGTTTCAGTTGAAATAACAAACAGTCAAGATAAAATTAAGGTAGTTGCCAAAAAGGATTCTCTAAAACTAAAAACGAAAGTAAATTACAGCAATGATTGGCTGTATCTCACACTTGTGGATGAGAAAAACAGAAGTTTTGCTCAATTGGATTCTAAAATTTCCTCGAGTGGTCTTATGGAAGGCAATGGCGTTGACTTTGAAGGAAAATCAATACAATGGTCAACTCGTGCTGAGCAACTCTCTAAGAAACAAAATTCCTCTAAAACACCTAATTACTACGATCCAGTTCCTGTTACTTTTCCAAATAAAGCCTATGGATTTAGCGAAAGACCTCAAGCGCAAAATACTCTCTTTAAAAATGCTACTGTTTGGACCAATGAGGCTGATGGAATTGTTGAAAATACAGATGTCTTAGTGGTCAATGGTAAAATTGCAGCGGTTGGTTCCAATATTGATGCGGATGACTATCAAATTGTAGATGCAACTGGAAAACACCTTACCACAGGAATCATAGACGAACACTCCCATTTGGGAGCCTCCAGTATTAATGAAGGAGGACACAATTCCTCTGCAGAGGTAAGCATAGAAGATGTTATCGAGCCAGACGATATTGGACTTTATCGCGATTTGGCAGGGGGAGTAACTACCATTCAAATTTTACACGGTTCTGCAAACCCCATAGGTGGAAGATCAGCAATCATAAAATTGAAATGGGGTGAAACCATAGATAATTTGCTTTTTAAAGGTGCAGATCCTTTCATTAAATTTGCATTAGGAGAAAATGTAAAACAATCCAACTGGTCCAGTTTTTCTCGATTTCCTCAAACCAGAATGGGAGTAGAACAAGTCTTTGTTGATTATTTCCAAAGAGCTAAAGAATATGCCGCAGGTTGGGATGAATACAACGGCCTTTCAAAAAAACAAAAAGCAAAGTCTAAGGCACCTCGATACGATATTGAAATGGAAGTGCTCGCCCAAATCATTAAAGGAGAACGTTTTATTTCAAGTCATTCCTATGTACAATCAGAAATTAATATGTTGATGAAAGTAGCAGAACGCTTTGGTTTTAGAGTCAACACCTTTACGCATATTTTAGAAGGATATAAAGTCGCAGATAAAATGGCTGAACACGGTGTGGGAGGCTCCACTTTTTCTGATTGGTGGGCTTATAAAAATGAGGTAAAAGATGCGATTCCTTACAATGGCGCAATCATGCACAATGCCGGGGTCACTGTAGCGTTCAACTCTGACGATGCCGAAATGTCTAGGCGTCTCAATCAGGAAGCGGCTAAGGCTGTAAAATACGGAGGTGTATCTGAAGAAGATGCATGGAAATTTGTGACTCTTAATCCCGCTAAACTACTACATCTGGACGATCGTGTAGGAAGTATAAAAGTAGGAAAAGATGCAGATCTAGTGCTGTGGTCCGATCATCCCATGTCCATTTACGCAAAAGCAGAAATGACAATGATTGAAGGGACAGTATACTACGATGCGGCTAGTATTGATTCAAAAATTGCAGCAATGGAAGAGGAAAAAAGAATGCTGTTTGGTCAAATGCTAATGGCAAAAGAAAAAGGGGCAGACACACAAGCTCCTCCTAGCGAAGTAAAAAGAGAATTTACCTGTGAAACTTTAGACTAAAAACACCATGAAAAATTATATTTTACTATTTATTTTAAGCCTTAGCACTACGCTTATAGCGCAACAAACCCCTGCGGATCCCCAAAAACAAACCATACTCATTACCAATGCAGTAGTGCATACGGGTACTGGAACAGTTATAGAAAACGGTGCTGTTGGGTTTGAAAAAGGTATCATCAATTTTGTTGGGGATGCTGATGAAGCCCCAACTTACCAAAAAACTATAGATGCGAAAGGAAAACACCTTTATCCAGGGTTTATTGCAACCAATGCAAGCCTTGGACTTGCCGAAGTAGATGCCGTACGGGCTACAGTAGATTTAGATGAAATTGGAGATTTTTTGCCTCATATTAGAACAGCTATTGCCTATGATGCAGAATCTAAAATCGTAGAAAGTATGCGTCCAAACGGAGTTCTTGTTGCCCAGGTAACTCCAAGAGGAGGGTTGATCTCAGGAAGCTCCTCTGTAATGCAACTCGATGCATGGAACTGGGAAGATGCTCTTGTGAAAGCAGATGAAGGTATTCATTTGAACTGGCCCAATCCCTATTCCAGAGGACGCTGGTGGCTAGGTGAAGACCCTTCTTTAAAATCGAATAAAAACTACTCTGCTGAACTACAAAAAATCATCTCCTTTTTTGAAAATGCTCAAGTTTATGATTCTGAAAAAAACCGAATGCATCTTCCTTACCAATCGATGAAAGGCTTATTCAGTGGAGAAAAAACATTGTATTTACATGCAGAAGACGAAAAACAAATAGTTGATGGTATTAGTACTTTAAAACAAATAGGAGTTTCGAAAATTGTCCTTGTAGGAGGAAATGAAGCTGCTGAACAAATCAGTTTCTTAAAGGAGTACAACATCCCCATAATCGTTTCAAGACCACATAGACTGCCTGATAATGAGGATCATCACCCCAAGGCTGCCTTTCAACTTGCATCGAAACTCGTAAATTCAGGACTTTTGGTCAGTATTGATGTCAGCGGTAGAATGGAGCGTATGTATACTAGAAACCTTCCGTTTTACGCTGGAAGTTTTGCTGCCTACGGTATGGATACAGAAGTTGCACTTCAGTTAATTACACTAAATCCGGCAAAAATTTTAGGTATCGATGAAGAACTAGGAAGTTTATCCGTTGGGAAACAGGCTACTCTTTTTCTCTCTGAAGGTGACGCTTTGGACATGCGGACAAATATTATTCACCATGCTTTTATCCAAGGTCGTGAAATCAGCCTTGAAACGCATCAAACAGAGCTTTGGAAACGCTATTCTAATAAATACAACAAATTAAAATAAAGGGCTGTAAAGGACATGAAAATTGATTAAACTCTCTACAATAAAAGTCCAATTTCAATCAATTGTTAATTTTTTAAACCTTGCTTGTAGCATAGTTATACTCAGTAGGTTTCTCTGCTAAAAGAATATAAAATATTAATACATCGTTATTTGGAATGTGGTTTTTTACTTTAGATAAAAAAAAGTTTGTTATACTATTGACACTTTTTGGTGTTCTAGTAAATGCACAATCCGAAGAAAGAACAGTTCTTGTTAAAAAAATCAACCAAGAAATAGTTTTAGATGGTATCCTAAATGAGCAGGCTTGGGATCGAGCTGATAGCGCTAAAGATTTCTGGCAATTGTTTCCTACTGATTCACTCAAAGCAGAGGATACTACAGTGGTCAAATTACTTTATAATGACACGCATATCTATATAGGTGCTACAGCAAAAAGTTCTGTAGGAAGTGACTTTATAGTCAGCTCACTGAGACGAGATTTTAGCGCCCGTTCCAATGATAATGTTACTGTTCTGTTTGACACCTTTAGGGACGGACAAAATGCTTTTCTTTTTGGCGTCAATGCTTATGGTGTTCAGAGGGAAGGCCTGGTATCTGAACGTGGTGCCAGTATTAATGGATTTAATCTCACTTGGGACATCAAATGGCAGTCGGCAAGTAAAAAATACGACGATCGTTTTGTGTTGGAAATCGCCATTCCATTTACATCATTAAAATATCCGGAGGGGAGTCAGAAATGGGGGTTTCAATCCTACCGTTACGACCTTCAAAATAACGAAAGAAGTATATGGACCAATGTAGATCAAAACCAAATTCCTATCAATATCGGCTATTACGGTGAGTTGGTCTTTGAAGAACCCCTTAAGAAAAATCGAACCCCCTTATATCTTATTCCTTACATTAATGGTCTTACAGCTAAAGATTTTACGAGCAATAGCAGTGACAATACCTTTTCAACAGGAGGTGATCTTAAAGTTGCCATTGGCACAGGCTTAAATTTGGATGTAACTCTAAACCCCGATTTTTCGAATGTAGAGGTGGATGATGTGATTACCAATCTGACACGTTTTGAAATTTCCCTACCCGAAAAAAGACAATTTTTTATTGATAATGGAGATCTTTTCGGCAGCTTTGGAAGCTTTAGGGATGCTATTCCCTTTTTCTCACGACGTATTGGTATTGCGAGAAATGCTGATGGTAGTTCAATACAGAATGCCATATTAGGAGGGGTAAGACTCAGCGGTAAACTAAATGATGACTGGAGACTAGGTTTTCTAAACATTCAAAATAGAGAAGACCTCAGCAATCAAATTGCGTCCAATAACAATGCTATGTTTGCACTACAGAGAAAGGTTTTTGGTCAATCTCAAGTGGGCATTTTTATGGTAAATAGACAAACCTTCAAAGACTATGATTTCCTAGAAGAAGACGATGCCTATAACAGAGTCATCGGCTTGGACTACAACCTTGCCTCAGCAAACAACAGGTGGATTGGAAAATTCTATACCCACAAATCGTTTCAGCCCGATGATCAAGAAGGGAACCTCTCCAGTTTTGCTTCCCTATTATACAACACAAGAATTTGGCGATTTTATTCCAATTGGGTCTATATAGATCGTGACTTTCGGTCGGATTTGGGTTTTATTCCTAGAACGGGTATCATCAAATCGGGTACGAGTGCACAACGTACCTTTTACCCCAAATCTGGAATTGCCAATTCACACAGTTTTCGCATACTCAATTTAATGTGGTTTCAACAAAATTTAGATTACCAAAAAACAGACCACAATTTTGAAATCAACTATACCTTAGAATTCAAAAAACAAGCTCAGCTGGAGTTTGAGTTTAGTAGTCAATACATTTATCTTTCAAACAGCTTTGACCCCACACGATCTTCTGACGCTACTCCTCTTCCAGGAAATACAGGATATCGGTTTAGCGACTGGAGCCTCAATTACCAATCCAATTTAGCCAATCCGTTTATATTTACCTCTGAAGTTTCTTATGGAGGGTTTTTTAATGGTACTCGTTTTTCTTATAGTGGAAGTACAGGTTATCGTTTCCAACCCAAAGTGATTTTAAGCTTACAATGGGATTACAATCGCATCAACCTTCCGAATCCTTATGCTTCGGCTGATTTGATTCTGGTCCGTCCGAAATTTGATGTAACCTTTAGTAAGAACCTGTTTTGGTCAACTTTAATTCAATACAGCAACCAAACGGATAATTTAGGTATCAATTCTCGGCTGCAATGGCGTTTTGCACCACTATCGGATTTGTATCTGGTCTATAACGACAATTACTTTACACGAGAATTTGGACCGACATTTCGTTCCATCAATTTAAAACTGACCTATTGGTTAAACCTTTAGTTTTTAGAGCTCTACATTGAGTAATTGCCCAGTTAACTGAATCAATTGAAGTTCTGCTAGCTTGGCTTGATATTTTGAAAGTGCCCGTTGATTTTGAGCGTTTGAAAGGTTGATTTGAGCCTGTCGAAAGGCGATTGAAGTGATAGAACCCAATTGATATTGGGCTTTTGATCGTTCAAAATTATACGTTGCCGTTTCAACTTGCTTTTTTTGAATTTCAAAAATCTCTTTGGCATTCTTATAATTTTGCTTTGCGTTGTTAAGATCCCGATTAAAACTTAGTTGAGTCTCTTGTTTCAGTAATTCTTGATTTTCAAGGGCTAGCTTGGCATTTTTTACTCGAGTCAAAGTCCTTCCCCCATCGAAAAGATTCCAGCTTAAACTAGCGCCAACCCCTAGAGAATAAGTGGTGTTATTTGTCCCGGGGAAAAAGGCAGAAGCTGGGCTTTTATTCAGGTTCCAACCGTAGGAACCCACCAGTCCTACTGTAGGCAAATAACCGGATTGGCTTATCTTTATGTCGTAAGCATTGATTTGGTTGTTGCGTTCTTGTTTCAACAGGGCAACATTGTTTTGTGCTGCGGTATCTAACCACGTTTTAATTTGTATTTCGGGGACAAAATGAACTTCTAAATCGACACTGTACAATTGTTCTATCGGCTGATTAATCAACAAGTTTAAATCCCTTTTGGCATTATCTAACTGTTGCTTTACTTGAAGAAGGTTTATACTGTCATTAGTAACGTCTACTTGAGCGTTGAGTACTTCCAGTTTATTGCCTTGCCCAAAAGCAAAAGCACTTTCAGCCCGTTTTCTTCTGTCTTGAGAGATTTCCAAATTATCTTGAAAAACACGACTGGACTCCGTAAGCTGAGCAATATTGAAATAAACCTCAAAAAGCTGTAAAATGGTAAATTCTATAGTTTCTCTGAGCTGTAATTCACTCAGTGCATATTGTTCTTTGAGTCGCTTGTAGGTATATCTTCTACCCAAACCATCGAACAAGGTATAATTTAAATTGATCCCTGCATTGTAACGTTCAGATTCCTGATCGTTAAAGTTTCTATTGGGTAGCGGTTGTCCTTGATCATCTACCTGACCCGGAAAGGCTATTTCAGCATCGGATGTAGAGTAATTACCTCCTCCAGAAAGGGAAACTGTGGGGAGATAACCCGAATTTAATATCCCACTGTTATTCTTGACAATCTGGGTGGTATTTTTAGAAACTTGGATTCCAAAATTTTGCTCCAAAGCCAAGGTCAGTGCCTGATCCTTAGTTAGTTTTTCTTGTGCTTGTAAAGACCCTAAAACACACAATAGAAGAAGAGTAGTTAGTTGAATTATTCTCATGCTTTGTTCTTTTTTGGTCCCTCTGATTGTTTCCTTTTTTCCTCCTCTACTTTTTCAATCACAGCTCTTTCTACAGTCTCTTGGTTAGGATACTCTCCCGAAACAAGCCACTTAAAAATTACTTTTACTTGATTGTTTAATGACAAGAAAATGGGAAGCATCACCAATGTCAATAAGGTTGCAAAAGCAATTCCATAAGAAACGGAAATAGCCATTGGTTTAAGAAACTGTGCCTGCCTACTTTTTTCTAAAATCAGAGGAGTCAGACCTGCTACTGTAGTGGCAGAAGTTAAAAAGATGGCTCTAAATCGTGATTTACCAGCATCAATCAATCCTTCATTAAAAGTGAAACCTTCTTTGAGGTTGTTGTTGAATTTTCCTATTAGAACCAGACCGTCGTTTACCATAATACCGATGAGGGCAATAACACCTAGCAAGGAAAGTATGTTGACAGGAAACCCATGAATCCAATGACCCCAAGCTACCCCCGTAAGACTAATAGGTACTAATAAAAACAACAAAACAGGCTGTGAAAAACTTCGGAAGGTAAAAGCTATTGTCATGTAGATTAGAATGAGAATTGGAATACCTGCAGAGGAAAGTGAGTTAATCAATTTAAATGCTTCACGGTTTTGACCTTCATAAGAAGCACTTACTGAGGGATGTCGTTCTTGTATTTTAGGCATAATATTGGTTCTGATGTCATTCATTACATCAGTACCTGATGTTTCTTCTGCGTCTTTGAGGTCTGCAGAAACTTGGATTTCTCTTCTCCCGTCCAAATGGTTGATCAAAACATCCCCTCTTTTAATAGAATAAGTAGCTACTTCTTTTAACGCCACTAAGTTTCCATTGGGCAGGTCAATTTTCATATCTTCCAATTGGGTGATTGATGAACGATCTTCTTTTTTATACCGAACCCACACCCGAATTTCATCTTGTCCACGCTGAAAGCGTTGTGCTTGTACACCGAAAAAACCCGCTCGCACACGGCTCATTACATACTGCAAATCCAAACCTAAAGCATACGCATTGTCTTTTAATTTCAAGGTGATCTCTTTGATTCCAGCAGGGTCATTGTCTTCAATGTCTTTTAAAAGAGCATTCGAATTTAAAGCCTCTTTAAGCTCTGTTTTGGCTTGTTTTAACTCATTGATATTATTAGATAAAAGTGATACAGATACAGGTTTTCCACCAAAATTTGCGCCTGACCCGTATACAATACTTTCAACACCTATCACCTGCCCTACTAATTCTGAAATTCGAGTAGAAACCATGCTGGCGCGAATAACATCTGGACGTTGTTCCCCAGGTAGAAGATTGATTGTCAAATTTGCTCTAGATGCACCATTACCCAGCGTCTTGATTGTATTGACAAATAATTTTTTCCCTGTCCCTTTGAGGTATTGTTCTGAAAATTCTTCATTGACTAGTTTTGAGGTTTTTTCAATATGTGTAATTATGGAATCCGTGATTCGTTCATTCGTACCATTAGGCATGACCAATTCAATCGAAATTCGGTCGGATGCAATCGTTGGGAAGAAGGACGTTCTAATTATACCACCTCCAAAAGAACCTCCAGTCAATATAAGCATAGCCAGAAAAACAGAAATGACTAAAAATCGATTGTTTAAAGAAAAAATCAAAACGGGTGAATAGATCTTATCTCGGAACGATTTCATAAATCGATCTCCGATACGGTTAAACTCTCTGAGCTTTGCAAAAATTTTAGCCAACAGGGTTTGGGGTTCTTTTTTATTTCTTATTAAAGCTTTCGAATGGGCCAAATGCGCTGGTAAGATCACCAAAGCTTCTATCAGCGATACAAGTAGTGTCAACATAACGACTACCGATACCTCACCAAAAAATTCACCTATCCTTCCGTCTAAAAACAAAAAGAGTGCAAAAGCTAAAATTGTAGTGATGATTGCAGAAACCACGGGTGGAATCACCTCCAATACGCCATCTATTGCAGCTCGATAAGGTGTTTTCCCTTTTTCATAATGTTGGTAAATGTTTTCTGCTATAACAATTCCATCATCAACCAAAATACCAATTACGATGATCATTCCAAAAGTAGAAAGCACATTGATGGTCACATCAAACATAGGCGCAAAAATGAACATTCCTAGGAAAGAAACCGGTAAACCAAAGGCTACCCAAAAAGCCAATCTTGAGTTTAAAAAGAGAGATAAAAAAAGAAGGACCAGCAACATTCCTTGAAGAATATTCTCGATCAAAAGTTTATTTCTTTCCGTCAGTGTTACGGAAGCATCGTTTAATATTTCCAAATGAGCATAGTTGTTTTCACCATTGAACGCAGCAATATAATTTCGAACGGCTTCTGCAGAAGAGATAACGTCTTCAGAATTTGTAGAGTTGACACTAATATTTACCAATACATCCTCTTCCAGAAAACTTCTGTTTGGAGTTTCAGAAAAACGGTCTTGAATAAGGGCTACATCTTTGAGTAAAATTTGCGTACCGTTTGCTAAGGACACTACCTCTATGTTTGCCAATTCGTCTGCATAGTAAAATTTGTTGTTTGCTCGAATCAAAAACTCTTCGGCATTGGTTTTAACACGTCCTCCTGTAACGATAATATTTGATCTAGAAACCGCCTGAGCAACGGAAGCAAAACTAAGCCCATAGGCCAGTAGTTTATTTTCATCTACAGCAATTTCAATTTCTTCATCTGGGTAGCCCGTTACATTTATCTGAGAAATCCCCGGTAGGGCTCTTAAGTCATTTTCTACCTGCCTTCCTATTTTCTTAAGCTCCAAAAGCGTGGTGTTCTCTGCAGTAAGTGCAAAATTGATAGTGGACCGAACAGGCTCCTGTTTTGAAACGACAAGAGGTTCCATACCCGTAGGATAACTCGGAACACGATCTACCGCATTCTTGACTTCCAAAAGCATAAAATTGATGTCCAATTCTTTTTCTACCTCAACGGTGATCGAACCTGAATTTTCTCTGGAAACAGAAGTCACACGTTCAACCCCAACCAGTCCTTTTAGATTGTCTTCAATTTTAAGGATGACACCCTCCTCAATTTCAGCCGGGGAGGCACCAGGATATGTTACAGCAATTTGAACAATATGAGATTCTGTAAGCGGGAAAAAAGATGATTTAAGAGATTTTACACCCAGCGTACCAAATAATAAAAATGCAATGATAATGATGTTTACCGCTACGTGATAGCGGATAAAATAGTTGATTATTTTTTTCATTGTACTGCCTTAATTGTTTTGTTGAAAAGGAACCGCTTTAATCTCCATACCCGGATAAGCTCCTATCAAAGGCTGCGCGATGAGTTCCTCACCGTCTTTTAATCCTTTAATAATTGCTAAGGTTTCTGTAAAATGGATTGGGGTTACTTTGCGTAAAACCAATTTGTTATTTTCTACTACATAGAGCTGTTCTGAACCGTTTATCAATCCGCGTTCTACAGCAAAAACATCTTCAAAAGCAAGTGCATCTATAGCGGCTTCCATAAACATACCCTCTTTAAGGGCTGGGTCCTTTACGCGTATATAAACTTCTACCGCTTGGGTTTGGCTGTTTACTTTGGCGTTGATTCTGCTCACAACTCCTGTATAGTTTTGATTCGTATCGATTGACCTCAAAGCTACAGATACTCCAGTACCAATATTAGTTATATAGGATTTGGGCAATGCAACCATGAGTTCATAATCTCCAGGTGCTATAAATTCTCCCAACTCTTGCCCTGGTCGGATAAGAGATCCCTCTGTGGCATTTGCGCTGACTAATACTCCCTTAAAGGGAGCTTTAATTTGATAAAAAGTCAGAGTCTGTTCCAAGTTTTGAAGGGTGTAAAAAGAAGAAATAATTCCTCTACCCGATACAAAAAGACGAACCTTTTCTCCCATTTCAGGTAATTGAGGGGTAGGTTGTTCCAAATCAAAAGCCTTGAGATAATTGCTCCATTGGATATAGGCCTCTGAAAAATCCAGCTGAAGATCAGGTAAAACAGAAGTTATTTGATTGTACAATGCCGCACGCTGCGCAATGACATTTGCACGAAATTCTGAAGCTTCTATTTTGGCGATTGTTTGACCCGCACTGTATTTTTGTCCCGATTTAAAAAGCGGTTGTATGGTTTGCATCACGCCTTGAACTCGTGCAGTAATCTGTATTCGTTTAAACGCTTTCAAAACTCCATTGGATGGGATTTGAACTTGATAGAGTCCATTTTTTACTTGAAGAGTATATACCTCTTTTAGCGTGTTTTCAGCTTTTCTTCTCGGTGGAGGATTACCATCGATGATTTTGTTTGAGATTTGAATTGAAAGTAGTATAAGAACAAATCCTAATACCAATAGAATCCATTTCCTAATGCTTTTAAGGGAAAAATACTTAGACATTTGTTTAAATATAAAGTGCTTTTTCTCAAATTTTTTGACATAAACTAAAACACTTTTGGAGAGTAAAAGTATTTAAAAGCCAGAAGTTGAGATTTTGTTTAACAATTTTTTGCGAAGCTATAACTATATTTTGGATTAATCTATTTGCGAGCTGAACGTATAAAATTTTACAGCACAATTTATTGACAAAAAATTACCTCCTAAGTTTAAATTATTCCTATATTTTAATTTTAAATCTGTTTTCAATGTCGATACTTAAATCCCTTTGGAATGAAATTGTTGGGTTTTTTGGTATTAACCAGTTTATAGAACTCATTCAGCAAAATGACTACAGTCTTTTTTTGACTTATGAAGGAATCGTAGCACTAGTCGTACCCATCATTCCATTTCTTATTTTTCTAGAACTCATTTTAGGCTTTGTCTATAAAAAACCTCAAACAAAGGTGTACAAAGTGATTTTTCTAATCTATTTGTTTAATCGAATTGTCGGAAGGTTCATTTCCATTGGAATAGTTGCCTTTTGTATCGGAGCACTACAGCAATTCGCACTGCTTGAAACCTCTATGACGTGGTACTGGTTTATTTACGGTTATGTGGTTTGGGAATTTGCCCATTTTATTTATCACTTTTTGGCGCATAAGGTGCGTTTGTTTTGGTGCCTTCATGCAACGCATCACAGTCCCGAGGAAATGAACTTGAGTGTCACCCATGCTCATTTTATTCTTGAAGCACCCTATGCAGATTTTATACGGACCTCTATTTGTATCCTTTTCGGAGTTGAACCCATCTTGTTATTCACTATAATGTTTGTTGATGGAACCTATGGAGCCTTCATTCATGTTGGAGAAAATCTTGTAAAAGATGCCCGGTTTGGGTTTTTGAACAAACTTATACTCACGCCCTCACACCACAGGGTACACCATGCAAGAAACCCCCTTTATTTGGACACCAATTATTGTAATCTTTTAAATATTTGGGATCGCATTTTTGGAACTTACCAAGAGGAGGACCCCAGTCTTAAAATTGATTATGGTATAACGAGGTCCATCAATTCAGGGAATTTTATTGATGTTTATTTTGGAGAAATCATTCATTTGGTTAAAGACGTATATCGAGCACCTGGTTTACTCAACAAAATCAAATATGTATTTTTTGCCCCAGGGTGGAGTCATCAAGGGGATTACCAAACTGCAAAAAAAATAAGAGCGGCCTATTTAAAAAAAACGGTCTCGCTTTCTTCAAATTAAACTTAACTTCGGCTCATTAATTTTTTATAAACTAAAGAATGAGTTTAAACAATAGAGATATAAGTAATAAAGTAAGAGTAATTCACAGATATCTAGGATTTTTCTTAGCAGGCATCATGTTTATGTATGCATTAACTGGTATAACTCTTACCTACAGGACTACTGATACATTTAAAAAAGAAATCAAATTTGAAAAAATTGTAGAGAAAGGGCTGGAGCAACCTCCTCAAATAAAGGGAGCTAAAGAGATCAAATACAACAAAGAAACAGGTGAACTGACTTACTTTTTAACTCAACCTCCAAAGCTCTTAGGGATGATGGAAAAAATGCACAAGGCGACCAACAACTCTCCCCTTTACTATTTCAATCTCTTTTTTGGAGTAGCCTTACTGTTTTTTGTGTTTTCAGCCTATTGGATGTTTTTACCTCAAACGGATATTTTTAAGAAAGCCATCTATTTTACACTTGCAGGGATAGTGCTTTCTGCAATCATGATACTCGTGTAATTCTGGTTTATATGTACAAAAAAAGCCCCCCAATTACTGGAAAGCTTCTCACTGGTTGTAAACATTGGATTTATCCAATCTAACAACACACAACATCTTCAATAAGAGCGGTCTGGACGGGACTCGAACCCGCGACCCCATGCGTGACAGGCATGTATTCTAACCAACTGAACTACCAGACCTCATTTGGCGTGTGCAAATATACGCTGCATTTTCAATTTGCCAAACAATTAATTGCAAAAAGAAAAATTTATAAAACAGCGTCTATGGCTTCTGAATAAGTGGCTTTTGGAGAAACTCCAACATGACGTCCTACTAATTCTCCCTTGTCAAACACCAAAACTGTTGGGATGTTTCGCACTCCATATTTTGCGGCGTATTCCTGATGCGCATCTACATCTACTTTACCAACAACTGCCTTACCCTCGTAGTCTTTGCTCAATTCCTCAATGATAGGGCCTACCATTCGACAAGGTCCACACCATGCAGCCCAAAAGTCAACTAAAACGGGTTTTTCTGATTTCAATACCACTTCTTCAAAAGTAGCGTCTGTAATTTCTAATGCCATGATTAATATTTTTTGAATTCAAAGTTACTTATTTTGTGGGTGGATCCTGTGGGTTTAAATCAAATTTACTTATCTGTGAATGTCTTTTTTTAATAGCTTTAATTGAGCTTGTAAAACCACTGTTGAGATTCCAAGTCTTGGAGTAGATCAGGTGTTATTTTGACCTTCTGTTTTCTACTGTTCAACGTTAATTTGATCTTTTTTTCTGAATCATATACATTAAAAAATAAAGGCTTATCTCCTTTAAAGCTTTTTAGATGTTGCTGTAACAAGTTGATCTTTTCTTCGTTTAATTCGTGTATGTCCAGTTGAAGTGTAATTTTTTTTGCATTGTTTTCTATGGTATTCTGTAACATTTCAAAATTCAAATAATGGATTCGAGGCGCTCCTACTTTACCTGTTTCTGCATTGGTCCATCCTTGTCGAACCATCAGTTTTATTCGAATAAACTGATTGACTACCAAAAAGTGTCTGTATTTTAAGTAGTCTTCACCGAAAATTCGAAATTCATATTGATCCGTAAAATCCTCCACCACAAACCGCGCCCACCCTTTGCCATTTCTGCTTTCTAAATGCTGAATTTCATTAACAATACCACCCACAGACAACTCTCTGTTAATCAATTGGTCCAAATCGGATAGATAGTTCATCGAAAGGCTTACAAAATGCTTCATTTCATGGGTAAAATCATCCAAAGGATGTGAAGAAATATAAATTCCTACGACTTCTTTTTCCTTTTTAAGACGTGTTAAATTGGTCCAAGGCTCACATGGAGGAATACTCAAATCTTGATACAACTCATCCGTAGCTTCACCAAAGAGACTGGTTTGTGATGAATTCAAATTCTCCTGATACTTCGATCCAAACCTGAGCACTTTTTCCAAAAAAGTTATGCCCTCTCCATCAGCGTTTAAATACTGTGCTCTATGCGTGGAGTCGAACGAGTCAAAACCTCCTGCTAGAACTAAATTTTCAAGTGCTTTTTTGTTAGCAGCTCTCAAGTCAATCCTTTTTACCAAGTCAAAAATAGATTGGTATTTTCCTTTTTTTCGGTTTGCAATGATCGTTTCTACAGCGGCTTTACCTACTCCTTTGATTGCGCCCATTCCAAATCGAATCGCTTGATCATCGTTTACAGCAAACTTATAGAAAGATTCATTCACATCCGGCCCCATAACCTGTAATCCCATACGACGGCATTCCTCCATAAAAAAGGTTACTTGTTTGATGTCGTTCATGTTATTGGATAATACGGCAGCCATGTACTCTGCTGGGTAATGAGCCTTGAGATAAGCTGTTTGATAACCTATCCATGCATAACAAGTGGAATGAGATTTGTTAAATGCGTATGCAGCAAAAGCTTCCCAATCTTTCCAAATTTTTTCTAAAATTTCTTCAGGGTGTCCGTTGGCTTTCCCCCCTTCGATAAATTGAGGCTTTAGCTTTTGGAGTAGGGCAAATATTTTTTTTCCCATTGCCTTTCGCAACACGTCTGCATCGCCTTTTGAAAATCCAGCCAACTTTTGAGACAACAACATCACCTGCTCTTGATAGACAGTGATACCGTAAGTCTCTTTGAGATACTCCTCCATCGCTGGCAGGTCATAAGCTATTTCTTCTTTTCCGTTCTTGCGATCTACAAAACTGGGGATATATTCTAAAGGACCTGGCCTGTACAAGGCATTCATAGCAATTAAGTCGGCAAATACGGTGGGTTTTAAATCCTTGAGGTATTTTTGCATACCCGCAGATTCGTATTGGAAAATCCCTATGGTTTCTCCTTTTTGAAACAATTCATAGGTTTTCTCGTCATCCAAGGGAAACTGATCCGGATCCAGATCAATACCGTGTTTGTACTTTACTAAAGAAACCGTATCCTTTATCAGGGTAAGTGTTTTCAACCCTAAGAAATCCATCTTCAACAAACCTGCATCTTCCACAACAGAATTATCAAATTGGGTTACATACAAATCGGAATCTTTGGCTTTAGCGACAGGGACAAATTGGGTAATATCATTTGGAGTAATAATAACGCCACAGGCATGAATACCGGTATTTCTAAGTGATCCTTCCAGTACTTTAGCCTGTTGGATTGTTTGACCAGAAAGCGAATCTTCATCTGCCAAATTTTTGATCTCATTGACCCGCAAAAGTTCTTCAGAACGTAATTTTTCTTTTAGTTCTTCTTCTGTAGAATTGAAAATCTTATCGAGTTTGATGTTGGGCAATAATTTGGCGATACGGTCTGCCTCCCCTAAAGGCAAATCCAACACCCTTGCTGTATCTCGTATTGAGGATTTTGCTGCCATGGTACCATAGGTGATGATTTGTGCCACCTGATTGGAGCCGTATTTTTTGATAACGTAATCCATCACTTTACTTCGCCCCTCATCATCAAAATCAATATCTATATCGGGCATACTTACTCGATCAGGGTTTAAAAAGCGCTCAAAAAGAAGATCGTATTGAATGGGGTCTATATTCGTTATTTTTAGACAATAAGCTACCACCGATCCTGCTGCAGAACCACGACCAGGACCTACGGATACTCCCATATCTCGTGCTGCCGCAATAAAGTCTTGTACAATCAAAAAATAACCTGGATAGCCCGTATTGGCAATAACGTCTAACTCAAAGTCAATCCGTTCTTTAATACTGTCCGTCAGTTTTGAATAACGTTGTTTTGCTCCCTCATAAGTTAGGTGGCGCAAATAGTTGTTCTCCCCATTTTTACCCTCCAAATCGTCTTGAACTTGATGGGCTAAAGGAATTTCAAATTTAGGCAATAGCACTTCTCTAGAAAGTTCAAACGGCTCAATCTTAGCGACCAATTCTTGAATGTTCAAAATCGCTTCCGGCAAATCTTGAAATAGCCTTTTCATCTCTTCTTGAGATTTGAAGTAATACTCTTGATTCGGCAATCCATAGCGAAATCCTCTACCTCTACCAATAGGCGTCGCTTGTTTTTCTCCTTCTTTTACACAAAGCAAAATATCATGGGCATTTGCCTCTTCTTTTTTAGTGTAATAGGTGTTGTTTGTTGCTACAAGAGGGATGTTGTGTTTTCGAGAAAATGCAATCAAGACCTCATTGGCTCGGTCTTCTCCTTCTTCGCCGTGTCGCATTAGCTCAATGTACAAGTCCTCTCCAAATTGCTGATGCCACCATTGGAGCGCTTCCTCAGCCTGACGATCACCTACATTGAGGATTTTAGAGGGTACTTCACCGTAGGTGTTGCCGGTCAACACGATTAGGTGTTCTTTGTATTGTTCTACCAAGTTTCTGTCTACTCGGGGTACATAGTAAAAACCGTCTACATAAGCTGCAGATGTCAGTTTTGCTAAATTGTGGTAGCCCGCTTTATTTTTGGCAATAAAAACAATTTGATAACCATCGTCTCTTCTTGTTTTATCTTGGTGATCCTCACAAACATAAAATTCACAACCTACAATTGGTTTTATCGCAAGGGATTCTTCAGTATTCGCGTTATGGGAATTTATCGCCTTTATAAAGTGAAATGCTCCCATCAAATTACCATGATCTGTAAGTGCCAGTGCAGGCATCATATCCGCTGCTGCAGCTTCGACCAGCTGATTGATACGAGAAGTCGCCTGAAGAACCGAAAACTGAGAATGGTTGTGTAAATGAACAAAAGGCGCTTGTGTTAAAGCCTGGCTTAAATCTGTTGGATGCTGTGGTGCTTTTGGAACGTTCTGTTCTTTTTTTAATTCACTAGAGGCTTTTTTTAAGTTCTTGTGAGAAAGCCCAATAAGTGTGAAAGGGGCAGTGCGTGAACGAATCGTTGTTGTTTGCTCTTCTTGGTTTTCAAAACCCTTGGGATGAATTTCATTTTTTCGCAATAACTCAAAAAAAGCTCTTGCTGTAGCTTCCACGTCTGCTGTTGCGTTGTGAGCCTCTTCAAATGATTCTCTAAACAAATGCACATACAATTCTCCTAAGGTTGGCAATTTGAATTTTCCTCCCCTGCCGCCCGCAAGTTTACATAAAGTAGCCGTTTCTTCTGTACACGTATCAAGGACTGTTTTCCCTGCTAAGGGATCCTCCAGCCCTTTGCGCAAATATTCAGCACCCATGATGTTGCGATCAAAAGAAATGTTATGCCCCACAACATAGGTTACTTGCCTTATGGCTGCCTGAAAATCCTCCAATACTTCGGAAAGTGGAACCCCTTGTTCCTCAGCTAGTGCAGTAGAAATTCCGTGTACTTGTTCCGAATCAAAAGGTATCGTAAACCCTGTAGGCTGAATTAAATAGTCCCGATGAGCAACCAATGCTCCTGAGGCATCGTGTATCTGCCAGGCAATCTGAATACACCTTGGCCAATTTTCACTATCTGAAAGTGGTGCATCCCAACGTTTGGGTAAACCCGTAGTTTCGGTATCAAATATTAAATACATCTAGACGAAAATAATAATTTAATAGGGGGAATAATCAAGGAGTTATTGACAGTTATTAACCGATTGGTTTTTTTGCTTTTTTGTACCTTCCCCAGGAAAAAGAAAATTCAAATGCCCTTATTGGAATTCACCTCAAAAGGTATTTATTGTAAAAAGGCAGGAGTCTATTTAGACCCTTGGCGTGGGGTAGACAAAGCCTTAATTACCCACGGACATTCTGATCATGCACGCTGGGGAAGCAAACACTACATCACTCAAGAAATCAATGTGCCTATTTTAAAACACCGTCTAGGAGCTATTTCAGTAAGTGGCAAAAAATATGGTGAAGTCTTTTCAATCAATGGGGTTCGTTTTTCTTTTCACCCTGCCGGACATGTCCCAGGTTCTTCCCAAATTAAAGTGGAATACAAGGGTGAAGTATGGGTTTTTACAGGCGATTATAAAACCCAAATCGATGGGATCTCAACCCCTTTTGAGCCAGTAAAATGCCACACTTTTATAACCGAATGCACTTTTGGACTTCCTGTTTTTCAGTGGGAAGATCCTAAAAAAGTACACCATGAAATCAATCAGTGGTGGGCAGACAATAACGACAACGGAACGACGAGCTTGCTGATGGGGTATTCTCTAGGAAAAATACAGCGTCTTTTAAAACATCTAGACCCCTCTATTGGAAAAATTTATACCCATGGGGCAACGGAACAGATGACCCAGGTATTACGCTCTTTTATTGCCTTTCCAAAGACTGAATTAATTACAAAAGACACTACAAAAAAAGAAATTCAGGGACAGCTTGTTCTAGCTCCCCCAGCTGTTTTAGGAAGTGCTTGGAGTAAAAAATTGGGGCCACTTTCCACAGGTTATGCTTCCGGGTGGATGGCCTTTCGAGGAGCCCGTAGAAGAAGAGCAGTAGATCGTGCTTTTATTTTATCCGATCATGCGGACTGGAAAGGTTTACTCAATGCCATCAAAGCAAGTGGATGTGAAAAAGTAATCACAACACACGGTTATACGGATTTATTTGCCCAATACCTTCAGGAGCATGGGTGGGATGCGGCTACCGAAAAAACACAGTACGAGGGAGAGACTTTAGAAACTACACTTGCTGAATGAGACGTTTTGCCTCTTTGATAGAAACCCTGGACAGCACCAATAAAACAAACGCTAAAGTAGCTTCTTTGACGCATTATTTTAAAGAAGCGCCACCAGAGGATGCGCTTTGGGCAGTAGCCTTATTGTCGCATCGTCGTCCTTCTAGACCCGTAAGCACCTCACAGATGCGGGTTTGGGCTGCTGAGCTCGTTCAGCTACCCGAATGGTTGTTTGAGGAAACTTACCATATTGTAGGTGACCTAGCAGAAACCATTGCGCTTTTGGTTCAACAAGAAAAAAAGGGAAATACACCCACGCTTTCCAAGTGTATCGAAGAAATTATAGCGGTAAAATCCAAAGATGAGGCAGAAAAAAAAGCCTACATACTTGAACAATGGAAAAGCCTAGATACTTTTGAACGCTTTGTCTTTAATAAAATTTTAACGGGCGGATTTCGCATTGGTGTCAGTCAAAAACTCATGACTCGTGCGCTTTCTAAAGCCATTCATATCGAAGAAAATATTCTTGCACATCGTCTCATGGGACAGTGGAGCCCACAACAAACCACTTTTAAAAAATTGTTATTAGAACCCAATCCCGAAGATCAAATTGCCCAGCCTTATCCCTTTTTTTTGGCTCACTCTTTGGAAAATGGTTTTGAAAATAAATTCGATGTAACAAATTGGCATGTGGAACATAAATGGGATGGAATGCGTGCTCAACTGATTGTAAGAAAAGGGAGCTCTTTTCTTTGGAGTCGCGGAGAAGAATTGATTACCGATAAATTTCCCGAATTGGCCTGCCTAGCAACTGCCCTTCCCGATGGAACGGTACTGGATGGAGAACTCATCCCTTTTAAAGAAGGAAAAATTGGTAATTTTAATGGGTTGCAAAAACGCATTGGCCGTAAAACAGTGACAGCAAAACTCAGAGAAGAAGTCCCCGTAGTACTCATGCTCTATGACATTTTAGAATGGGAAGGGAAAGACATTCGCACACTGCCCTTGCATCAACGTCAAAAGTATTTGAGTGACCTATATCACTCCTTTAAAAACGATACCCTACCGCTCTTGCTTTCTGAAGTCATGACTTTTTCTTCATGGAAAGAAGCAACGAAAGAGCGAAAAAAAGCAAAAGAAAAACGCAGCGAAGGCTTGATGCTTAAACACAAAGATTCTCCCTACAGTGTAGGAAGAAAAAAAGGAAGTTGGTGGAAGTGGAAATCAGATCCCAAAACCATTGATGCTGTATTGACCTATGCTATGCGGGGACACGGCCGGCGTACCAACCTCTACACAGACTATACTTTTGGGCTTTGGGAAAAAAAGGAGTTGATCACTTTTGCTAAAGCCTATTCAGGTTTAACGGATTCGGAAATTAGAAAGGTAGATCAATTCGTTAAAAAAAACACCTTGGATCGCTTTGGCCCCGTCCGACAAGTAAAACCGGAACTTGTTTTTGAAATAGCCTTTGAAGGATTGGCCCCTTCCTCACGTCATAAAAGTGGAGTCGCTGTTCGCTTCCCAAGAATATTGAGGTGGCGACATGACAAAAAAAGTATCGAGGCCAATAGCCTTGAAGATCTTAAAAAACTCCTACCATGAAAACTGTTAGTCAATGGTTCAACGAACAAGGCTGGCAGCCTCAGAGCTTTCAAAAACAATGCTGGGAGGCCTATGCTTCAGGAAAAAACGGAATGCTTCACGCCCCTACTGGTAGTGGAAAAACCTATGCACTTTGGGGGGCGATACTTTCTGAAGCTCAGCAACATAAAACACTCCCTAAAGGAATCAATGCCCTTTGGATTACACCACTCCGTGCACTAGCTGTAGAAATTCAACAGGCTACCCAAAAAATGAATTCAGCACTCCTGCCCGAGACCGAAGTAGTCCTGCGAACAGGGGACACCTCACAAAGCAGCCGAACGAAACAAAAAAGAAATCCCTCTTTTGGCTTGGTGACCACTCCAGAAAGTTTGCACCTACTGCTGAGCACAAAAGAGCATCAAAACGATTTCAAGCAACTGCAGGTGGTTGTTGTAGATGAGTGGCATGAACTTCTCGGTACAAAAAGAGGAGTTCAGGTGGAGTTGGCTTTGGCGTATTTGCGCTCTTTTCTTCCAAAGCTTAAAGTATGGGGCATTTCTGCTACACTTGGTAACCCTGATCTGGCTCGTACCATCTTATTGGGAAATACAGAAAATTATACGGTTGTTACAGCTGCACTGTCAAAAAAAATTGTTGTCAAATCTCTATTACCTAAAACCATGGAACGCTTTCCATGGCGTGGTCATCTTGGTTTACATTTACTACCCCAAGTCATTGAGCTGATTAAGAAAAAGAAGAGCACCTTACTCTTCACCAATACTCGTGCGCAGTGTGAACTTTGGTTTCATGCCTTACTTGAGGCAAATCCAGACCTTGCGGGGCATCTTGCTATGCACCATGGAAGCATTGACAAAAAAATACGCTTGTGGGTAGAAGATGCCTTACGAAATAACCAACTCAAAGTGGTGGTTTGTACTTCCAGTCTGGATTTAGGAGTTGATTTTAGTCCTGTAGAAAACTGTATACAAGTAGGTAGTCCTAAAGGAGTAAGTCGCTTCATACAACGAGCTGGACGAAGTGGTCACCGTCCTAATGCAAAAAGTATAATTCACTTTTTACCAACACATGCAATGGAACTCATCGAGTCTGTAGCCTTACAAAAAGGAATTGCTACCCAACAATTGGAAGATCGAATTCCCTTTTTGAATTCCTATGATGTATTGTTGCAATTTATGATGACCCTAGCGGTGGGATCTGGTTTTCACCCCAACACACTTTTCCCAATTGTACAAAAGACCTTTTGCTTTCAAACACTGGACAAAGAACGCTGGCAATGGTTACTTAATTTTTTAATAAAGGGAAGTCAAAGTTTAGAACACTATGATGAATATAAAAAAGTAAGTCTTTTAGAAGACGGCAGCTTAAAAGTACAAAACCTGAGCATTGCAATGCGACACCGTATGTCTATGGGAACCATCATTAGCGATGCCCTTTTGAGGATACGCTATCAAAAAGGAGGGCACCTGGGTAGCATAGAAGAATGGTTTGTTTCCAAATTAAAACCCGGTGATGTATTTACTTTTTCTGGGAAAAATTTAGAGCTTCTTCGGATCCATAATATGGAAGTCATTGTGCGAAAGTCTAAATCCAAAAAAGCTCGTATTCCTGCATGGATGGGCGGTAGAATGAGTTTTAGCGCCCATTTAAGTGACTTACTGAAAAAAACACTTTTTGAAATTGGAGACAATAAAACTCCCGAGTTTAAAGCCCTAAAACCTGTTTTTGAACAGCAACAAAAGGAGTCGATTGTACCGCAACCCCACCAACTTCTCATCGAACGTTTTGAGACTAAAGAAGGTATCCACACGGTTTTCTATCCCTTTGAAGGTTATGCACTACATGAAGCTATGGCTAGTTTAATGGCCTATCGCATTAGCCTCTTATCACCCATTTCCTTCAGCATGTCATTTAACGATTACGGTTTTGAATTGCTCTCTGATCAAGCTTTTGATGCTCAAATGTTTTTGGACAACAACCTTTTTAGTCCTGATTTTCTTTTGGAAGACCTTCAAAAAAGCATCAATATTTCGGAAATGGCAAGAAGACGGTTTCGTGATATTGCAGTCATTTCAGGTTTGGTATTCCAGGGCTTTCCAAACAAACCCTTAAAAACCAAGCACCTCCAGTCGGGAGCCCAATTGTTTTATGAAGTTTTTAAAGATTATGAGCCAGACAACCTTCTTTACCTTCAAGCATTAGAAGAAACTTTTGATCACGGTATGGAACGTGGACGCCTTACACAAGTTATGGAAGAACTGCAAAACAAAACGGTAGTTTGGAAAGAATGCCGTCAGCCCACTCCTTTTTCCTTTCCACTAATCACAGATCGAATACGCACAAAACTTTCTTCTGAAAGTGTGGAAGACCGCATAAAAAAAATGTCACTCCAACTTGAAAAGGCTGCACAATGAAAAAGATTGAAATTCACAAACAGTCTTTTTTCTTGCACCCCAGTGGAGGAGTGTTTTGGGAGGCTACCCAAACTTGGCTATTGGCAGATGTTCATTTGGGAAAAGTAGCACACTTTAGAAAAAATGGAATTGCTGTCCCTCGTGAAGCTGAAGGAGCTTTTTATCAAAAAATAACCTCTCTTTTAGATTTGAAACCCCCAAAAAGAATTCTTTTCTTGGGAGACCTCTTTCACAGCTTTCAAAACAACGAATGGCATTTGTTTGAAGCATGGATCCAAAAGCAAGAAGCGCAACTTGTTTTGGTAGAAGGCAACCACGATGTCATCCCCTCATGGAAATTCAAACAACTTGGGATAAAAGTGGTTGAACAACTTTGTGAAGGTCCTTTTTGTTTTTCGCATTTTCCGAGTGAACAAACAACACATTTTGTCTTTTGTGGACACCTACATCCCGGAGTAAAGATGAAAGGAAAAGCGAAACAGACACTAAATCTCCCCTGCTTTATGCATTCTCCCCATCAGTTCATACTCCCTGCTTTTGGAGGATTTACGGGTCTGCATCTTGTTAAGCCTAGCTCTAGAGATCAGATATACATCACTACAGGGAAAGAAGTGATAGAACTCCCAAGAAATCAATCCTAAGCCTGTATCTTTGCCAAAAAAAGAAAATCAATCCGTTATTAAACGTTTTTGATCTCCTCCCTTCACAGAAAAGACTATTGAACGCCTTTTCTGAAAAAAAGTGTGTCCAAATCAAAGGTTTGGTAGGTTCTGGACTTTCTTTTCGACTTGCTGCTGCGTTTCAAAAACAAAACCAATCCCTTCTATTGGTGCTCGAAGATCCAGAGCGAGCTGCCTATTATTTAAACGATCTGGAGCGCTTACTTGGACCCAAAAAGGTGTTTTATTTTCCAGCTAGTTATCGGCAACCCTATGCTCCTGAAACAACAGACAATGCAAATATCCTCCTGCGTTCAGAAGTGTTAAAAAAACTCAGTACATCCAAAAAACCCACTATTGTAGTAAGTTATCCTCAAGCGGTATTTGAAAAGATCATTTCACAATACACCTTAAAAAGAATTGCACTTCAACTCAATAAAGGGAATGAAATTGCCTTAGCAGTTCTCAATGAGCGTCTTTTTGAGATGGGATTTGAGCGTGTTGATTTTGTGTCATCTCCAGGAGAATTTGCTGTACGTGGCGGAATAATTGATGTGTTTTCCTTTGCTTACCAACACCCCTATAGAATAGAGTTTTTTGACGAAACTATTGAGCGAATATCTAGTTTTGATGTAGTCTCACAACGCTCCATCAAAACCTACGAAACCATTGAGCTACTCCCCAACACTTCAGATCATGATTTTACTGACAAAAGAAAAACGCTGCTTTCCTTTTTCCCTACAGAAAGCACTTTTGTTTTTGCTGATTTTGATAAAACGACACATCGTTTAAAATCTCTATATGACAAAGCTGAAATCGCTTTTCAACAGTTGGAGATCACCACCCAACACCCCCCCAAAACACTCTTTGTTCATCCAGAGGAATGGATTGCAGATTGTAAAAATAAATCGGTTCTGGTTCTAGAGAAAACCACCGAACTCGAAATAGAAGACCTGGTGTTTGTAAAGCAAAGTCCTCAGCCTGCCTTCAATAAAAAGTTTGATATGCTTGTCAGACATCTCAATGATAACAAAGAGAAGAATTATCAAAACACGCTTTTTTGTAGTAACGAACAACAGGCAAAACGCTTCCACGATATTTTTGAGGAAATGGATGCGCCGGTTCATTACAAAACGGAAGTGCTCCCTATATTTGAAGGATTTGAAGATTTAGAAGCTCAGTGGGCCTGTTTTTCAGATCATCAAATATTTGAACGCTACCACAAATACCAGCTTAAGTCGGATCGAAGTAAAAAAGAAAGCTTAAGTCTGAAAGAACTGACCCAAATGGAGGTGGGTGATTATGTAACCCATATCGATCATGGAATAGGTACTTTTGGTGGATTACAACGTATTGAAGTGGAGGGAAAATGGCAAGAAGCCATTAAATTAATCTATGGTGAACGCGATATCCTTTACTTGAGTATCCACTCTTTGCATAAGATTACACGTTATGCTAGTAAAGAAGGTACGGTACCCAAGATCTATAAATTAGGTTCAAGGGCATGGAAGGCTTTAAAACAAAAAACCAAGAAAAAAGTCAAGGAAATCGCATTTGACCTGATTCAGCTTTATGCCAAAAGAAAAGAAAAAATTGGCTTTGCATTTGCTCCAGACAGTTACCTGCAATGGGAACTTGAATCCTCCTTTTTGTTTGAAGATACCCCAGATCAAGAAAAAGCTACCGAAGCGATTAAATTGGATATGGAATCTACCCAGCCTATGGATCGCCTGGTATGTGGTGATGTGGGTTTTGGTAAGACTGAGGTAGCCATTCGAGCAGCATTTAAAGCTGTAGATAACAGCAAACAAGTGGTGGTCTTGGTCCCAACTACGATACTCGCCTTTCAGCATTTTAAGACTTTTTCAAGTCGATTGGAGGAATTGCCAGTACGTGTGGATTATCTCAACCGTTTTCGAACAGCAAAAGAAAAAACAGAAATTTTAAAGGCACTTCAAGAAGGTAGGATTGATATTTTAATCGGCACCCATCAGTTGGTCAATAAAAATGTTGTTTTTAAAGATCTTGGTTTACTCATTGTAGACGAGGAGCAAAAATTTGGCGTGGCGGTAAAAGAAAAAATACGTTCCTTAAAGGAAAATATCGATGTACTCACTCTCACTGCAACTCCCATTCCCCGAACACTTCAATTCAGCCTGATGGCGGCACGGGATTTGTCTGTGATTGCCACACCCCCTCCCAATCGGTATCCTATAGAAAGTGAAGTGGTGCGTTTTAGTGAAATCCAGATCAGAGATGCCATAAGCTATGAACTGCAGCGAGGGGGTCAAGTATTTTTTATTCATAATCGGGTGGAAAATATTCTTGAGGTTTCTGGTTTAATACAACGACTGGTTCCCGATGCTCGGATTGCAATAGGACACGGTCAGATGGAGGGTAAAAAGCTGGAGCAAACACTACTAAAATTTATGAAGGGTTCTTTTGATATTTTAATTGCAACGACTATCATAGAAAATGGCTTGGATGTCCCAAATGCAAATACCATCTTTATTAATAATGCCCATAATTTTGGACTGAGTGACCTGCATCAGATGCGCGGTAGAGTTGGCCGTAGCAACAAAAAAGCTTTTTGTTATTTTATAACGCCACCGCACAGTGCAATGAGTTCTGATGCACAAAAACGGATTAAAACCATTGAGCAATTTTCTGAACTGGGTTCTGGTATCCAGATAGCAATGAAAGATCTTGAAATACGAGGTGCTGGTGATCTTTTGGGAGGAGAGCAAAGCGGTTTCATCAACGAAATGGGTTTTGAAACCTATCAAAAAATACTACAAGAGGCTATTGATGAATTGAAAGAAAATGAGTTTAAGTCTCTTTATACTGAAAAAAAGAATGACAGCTTCGAGGTATACAGTAAAGAAGTTCAAATAGATACTGACTTGGAAATCTACATTCCAGACTATTATGTAAACATCGTTAAAGAACGCTTAGCCCTCTACCAAAAACTTAGCCAACTAAAAACTAAAGAAGAACTGAATGCTTTTGAGGGAGAATTAAAAGACCGCTTTGGAAGCTTGCCCAAGGAGGCTAAAGAATTATTGGAAAGTGTAGAGTTAAAATGGATTGCTACTACACTGGGTATAGAAAGGATTATATTAAAAAAAGGAAGTTGTTTGTGTTACTTTATTGCAGATCAACAAAGTAATTTTTATCAAAGTGAACGCTTTGGACAGCTGATCAGTCACATTCAAAAAAATGCTAATCAAATGGTATTGAAAGAAAAAAACACTGCAAGCGGACCCAAACTCATGCTCTCAATAAAAGCTATAGAAGAAGTAAAAGTACTCAAAGAAATACTAGTACGACTCGTTGATTAATCTACAAAGCTTTAAGGTTTTTAATTACCTTAAAGGCAATATCGACCTGGTCTTCATCCATAAGAATAGTGAACTCATTGGAGGTAGAAATGACCTCTGTAATATTTACACCCTCCCAAGACAAGCGCTGAAATATGAAATAATAAATCCCTGGAATTTTCACATTATCTGTAGGAAGTTTGATTGTGATGGAAGACAAATTTGTGACTTTAGAATGGCAGACCTCATTTTGAAAAAGATCATCAACGAGTGGGACAATATTTTGACTCACAACAATATTACTTTCTGCGACACCCCGAGATGAAGTATAAAAAACATCTTTTTTAAACTCAATTTTCTTAAGTAAGTTAGCCTGAGTAAGCAAAAGTGTTTCTGAAAGTAGAAATCCATAATCCACCAAGGAAGAACGCACAGTAATATCACCTAAATTTTTTAGAACTCTTATGATTTTTTTGGTAGCAGTAAAGTCTATGTCATCCGACACCCGCTTTAAAGACATGATGATAGCGCCCTGATTGACTGTTTTATTCATAATAGCCTCAATATCAGGGTGAATTTTTCTAGCCAAAGAGGTCAAGTTAATGATGCCCTCGGAAAGAGCTGAAGCTAAATAAGGTTTTGTTTTAATGTATTCTGTTACTGTTGCTGCAATTGTTTTCATCGGAAAGAAACCTGCTGTTTTTCATTTATATCATAACAAAAGTAGCTAATAAAAAACAAAATGTTCTATTTAAAACATTATTCAAAAGAATAAAAGGCATTTGTAATGTGTTTTAGAAACCATTTAGTTCCCTTTACAATACATGCAACTACATCAAAACGCACCTCCATTTTAATAGTGTTTTCTTTGAGATAATGATCCATAGCCCGAACGAGGAGTTTGATTTTTTTGAGGAGACAAATTGTTCTGGAGTTCCAAAAAAGTCATTTGTTCGTGCTTTAACCTCAACACAGATCAAAGTAGTTCCCTGCTGCATGATCAAATCAACTTCTGCTTTTTGAAAACGATAATTTTTTTGGAGCAGTTGATAGCTTTTCTCAGATAAAAAAGTTAAAGCCTTTCATTCTGCTTCTACACCCAATATATTGTGTTCGGCCATGAGTTTCAATTTGGTCAATTAAAGATACGTCCTTTTCCTAAAAGCCTTCAGATTTGCTTATTTTTGGAAAAATTTAAAAACTGTAATGTCTAAACGCTATACCATAACTGCCGCACTTCCCTATACCAATGGACCAATACATATTGGACACTTAGCAGGAGTATATGTTCCAGCAGATATTTACGCGCGCTATTTAAGAGGACAAGGAAAAGACGTTGCTTTTATTTGTGGGAGTGATGAACACGGGGTCGCTATTTCGTTAAAAGCAAAAAAAGAGGGCAAAACCCCACAAGAAGTAATCGATCAGTACGATCGTCTGATTCGCACTTCTTTTGAAGCCTTTGGGATCCGTTTTGACAACTACTCGAGGACTTCAAGACCTGTACACCACAAAACTGCTCAAGAAATCTTTTCCATTTTAGACCACAAAAACGTCTTTGAAGAAAATGAATCTGAACAACTTTTCGATCCTGAAGTAAAACAATTCCTAGCAGATCGTTACGTAACGGGAACCTGTCCTGTCTGTCAATATACAGAAGCATACGGTGACCAATGTGAAAGCTGTGGAAGTAGTCTTAGCGCAACCGACCTCATCAATCCACAGTCTACTATAAGTGGATCGGAGCCTGTTTTGAAAAAAACCAAACACTGGTACCTTCCTCTCGATCGTTATGAGTCTTTTTTAGAAGAGTGGATCCTAAAAGGACACCAAAACGATTGGAAACCCAATGTTTACGGACAGGTTAAGTCTTGGATAGACAATGGCTTGCAAGCGCGTGCTGTAACCAGAGATCTCGACTGGGGAATCCCTGTGCCCGTTCCGGGAGCTGAAGGTAAGGTGCTGTATGTCTGGTTTGATGCTCCAATTGGGTACATCTCATCGACCAAGGAATGGGCAGAAGCCAAAGGTATTGATTGGGAACCCTACTGGAAAGACAAGGAAACTAAATTGGTCCATTTTATTGGTAAGGACAACATTGTTTTTCACTGCATTATCTTCCCGGTGATGCTTCACGCCACAGGAGGATACATTCTTCCCGAAAACGTGCCAGCAAATGAGTTTTTAAATTTGGAGGGGCAAAAAATATCAACCTCTAAAAATTGGGCTGTTTGGTTGCACGAATATCTAGAAGAATTTCCAGATCAACAAGATGTATTGCGCTATGTTTTGACGGCGAATGCTCCTGAAACAAAAGACAATGATTTTACTTGGGAGGAATTTCAAGCGAGAAACAACAATGAGCTAGTAGCGATTTACGGTAACTTCATCAACAGAGTGGTTGTTTTAACGCACAAGTACTATCAAGGTAGTGTCCCTATACCAAGTTCTTTACATCAAGAAGATGAAGAGGTACGCTCCCAAATGGCAGAATTTCCTGATAAAATAGGTCATTCTATTACACAATACCGATTTAGAGAAGCCAGTCAAATTCTGATGCAGCTGGCACGACTCGGCAACAAGTACCTCGCTGATGCAGAACCTTGGAAACAGATCAAAACAGATCCAGATCGAGTAGCTGCTATTCTGCATACAGCATTACAAATAGCCGCTGGACTTGCGGTTCTTAGTGAACCTTTTTTACCCTTCACCTCTAAAAAATTG
>Ga0255782_10000278_pt1 | contig 46017 bp, 42 predicted proteins | sample 101ome_26_FD_179980 | JGI IMG/M metagenome (GOLD analysis project Ga0255782, IMG submission 179980) | Coastal salt marsh microbial communities from the Groves Creek Marsh, Skidaway Island, Georgia - 101408AT metaG (version 2) | ecosystem: Environmental > Aquatic > Marine > Intertidal zone >...
ATGCGCCCTCAACAAACAATCGTGTTCCTTTAGGTATAAACTTAGGTTCTTTCCATGTGTATGACAGTTGCCAAGCATACTCATAACGTGGGATGTCAATAAGTTCTTCCCAAGTGCCGTCAGGATAATATGCAGTTGCTTTCATACTCTTGCCTCTAAAGTGCATATGGGGTAAGAACGTATGCAAGTTTATGTCGTTTTGCAATGTTATTTCTGCTGTCTGCACAAAGTTTGGATCGTATGGAGGAATGTTTGTCCATGTATTAGGAAAGATACACGCACAGTCTCCTGCCATTCTTTCTTCTGGTACTACACCTTCATCGTGGAAGTATAGTCCGATACGTGCTTTGTCAGTACGTGCTGTGCCGTCTGGTGTATAGTGTAGTTGTAAGTTTACAATACTGCCTGCACGTAGCAAACCGCCAGTGTTCTCATCATAAAAGTCAGGTGTGCCTCCAGGAACATAAGCACTGATTTGTGCGTAGTCCATGTTGCCTTGTCCTTCGCCTGATGTGCCAAGCAAGTTCATGTTGCGTTCACCTGGTAGTGATACAGTGTTGAGCATATGATGCATAACAGTAGGTTCTGATGGTAGAAATTCTGAACCACGTAACCACTTGTCCTCTGTCAATCCCAAATCTACACTGGTATAACGATAAGGAATAGCATTAGGACCGAGAGTACCGACAGCAGGTATCTCTTGAGGAGGCACTTCTATAATCATATCTGGTTCACCGTTTACCCATTCGCTCGTAGAGTAAACCGTTTCAGTCAATGGGTCTCTATCACCAGTAACAGGTGCGCCTGCGTCTATCCAAGCCAACAGTGTTTCTTCTTCTGTGTGGCTTAGTGTTCTATGATTAACAATAACATCAGCATACTTTGGATTAATTTGCCCAGGAGGCATACGTTTCTCAACGATAGCCTCTCTCATTGCAGGAGCAAATCCTTGAACAATTTGATAATTGCTCATAGCCCATGGTGCAATGCCATTTTCTCTGTGACACATTTGACATTGCTCAATAAGAATAGGTGCTACATTTTCTGCATAATCTATAGCAATGTCATCGTGAGCAAACGCTGCTGTGCTAATCGTTAGCAGTAGCAATAATAGTTTTTGCATTTCTCTCCTCCACTAATCGTTCATATTCCTCATCATCCAAGTGCGTAATGGCTAACCAAGCGTGAGTCATCTCATCACCTGTACGACTGCCTCCTACTACCCACATATCAGGGTCAGGATTGTTTGGGTTATTAGCCGTATTGTCATACCACTGTTTAAGAACTATGACTGCTCCGGCCGGAATTAACGGTGCAACATCTTGTGCATACAAGTGACTATGATGCCAAGTTGCTGACCAATTTGAAATTTGACTTACAGGTTCTGTTCTACCTGTTTCTGGGTAGAAAATTTCAAGTGATGCTGCGTTCATTCTCAAGTGCCCGTGTGGCTGAAAACTATCTAAACGTACAGGGTGGTCGAAACTATGAAACCCTTGAGTCATATAGTAACCGTGAGGAGGAATAGCAATATCATCTTGCTGTCCTAAACGATACAATGACAAGTCTTGCTTGAATCGTAAGTCTTTGCTTGTTTCTTCATCGTGGAACCAAATGCCAATCTCCACTACATTATCTTTAATCATCGCACCTTCAGCAGTTGCGCCTACTCCACCTGGGAACATATGAATGTCCCACGATACTTTTGCGTTTGCTGGGAATGTACGACAAACTCCTTCAGGTACAATCTCTCCCCACTTGCCCATAGCATATTCAGTCAACATACCTTCTCTGCCTTGTTCTGTGAGAAAGCTGCTGTTAGCGTGGTGTACTACTGCTGCGGCATCACCTCTGGGTTTTACTTGTACTGCTTTGATACATTGACTTTCTGATACGCCTGAATCAACAATCTCCTTACTCCACAAGTCATTTCCGTTTGCAGGAATATCATACGGACTTGATGCTACAATCACTGTAGGTTGTCCGAATAAAGGTGTAAACTTCCATTCATTTGGGTCAGGCATTTCGGGTAGTTGTACTACTCTGTCAGGATCACCGTAAGGCGAACCTGCATTAACCCATGCTACTACAGTGTCAATCTGTTCTTGGGAGAGTCGCCAATCGCCCTCAAGGTCTTGAATGCCTATGCCGTGGTCATACGCATAGGGAGGCATCTCTCTGTTTGCTACTCGCATTTGAATAAGAGGAGCCCAGGGTCTTACCTGCTCATAGGTTTCAAAACTCATTGGGCCTACACCACCAGGACGGTGGCAAGTTACACAGTTATTATTGATGATTTCTGCTACATCATCTGTGTATGTTTGTGCTGTTGCTAAGGTAGGTAGCAACATAAGAAATAAAAATTTCTTCATATCGGTTTCTCCGTTGTAGTCCATAAAGGAAAAACAGGACGTTATCTCAACGTGCTATTTACACTATTTATACACATTATATAGTATAGATAAAAAAAGGGGCTACATTGTAGCCCCCTCAAAAATGTCCCTATTGGGATTCTTTTTATTACATCAGGTTAGTAACCTTAACTGAACGATAATACTGGTTACGATCTGCTGTGAATGTATCAGCGTCAGTAGTGCCATCAGACTGAGTTACGTATGGGTTAGCAATCATGCCGTAACGAGTCTTGAAGCCAATCTTTGGCTGGAATGTGCTTGGATCAATCGCTCTGACCATCTGTAAAGGAACATACGGACAGTAGAAAAGACCTGCGTCATAAGGGCTAGTGCCTTTGTATCCAGCTACGTAGAACTGAGAAGCTGCACCAGTGTTAGCACTGTAAGGGTCGATGTATACTCTGTAACGACCGTTCAGTACACCAGCAAAAGTGTTGCCTGTATCATCAACCTGCAAGTTGTTGCTCAAGCCTGAGCTGTAGTCAAGTACGCCGGACATGGCAAGTGCAGAAGCTACGTCAGAAGAACAAATGATGAAGTTACCTTTGCCCCTACGAGTGTCTTGTGCAATTACGTTGGCATCACGCTCAATGTTGAACATGAGGCCTTTGAAGCGTTCTACAGACCAACGACCGTTGCTATCAACGTCAAGGTCGAAAGTACCAGGAGTTGCTGTAGAAGCAGCACCAGTCTTCGCTACCTTGTAGATAGTACGGATAACTTCACGGTTGATTTCAGCGAGAATTTCCTGAGAAAGAATGTTGCTCAGTTCGCTTTCTGCGTCAAGACCATGAATCGCTTTCAGGTCCTGGGCAAGTTCAACAGTGTATTCTGCTTTCAGAGCACGTGACTTGGCAGTTACAGTGGTCTTCTCAATGCTGAATGCCATTTCATTCAGAGTTGTTGAGTCACCGAAACCTTCAGCAGTTGAAGTAGTTACACCAGTACCAGTAGTATAAGTACCGTCAACAGGGTTAGAACCTGCGTGAGTACCAGTACCAGAGAAGTCAGTATCGGCTTCGTTAAACAGGGCTTCAGTACCAGTCTGGCTAGCATAGTGTGACTTCATAGCGAAGATCAAACCAGTAGGACCAGTCATAGGCTGAACGCCAGCTACGTCATACGCCATCAGATTGGGAAGAGCTCGTCTTACCAGGCTGATTAGAATAGGATCATAGTTGTCTACAGAAGCGCCAGTGGCGTTTGCGTGTGTTGCTTCGAAAAGGGCTGCTTTTTCTTCACGCAGAGCCTTTTCCTGATTTTCGAGAACTACAGCAGTTACCGATCTCTTGTACGGATCTGCAATTTCTTGCAGGCTCTCGTGCTTAAGAACAGGTTCCCACTTCTTCTCTAACTGTTCAGATAAAAACATTGAAGTTTCTCCTTATTGTTGTTATAAACTAACTTTACTATTTATAATATTAAAATTTTGTACTTTTGCTAAGAGCTTCAGCATATTTGCTCATAACAGTGTTTTCAGTCAAAGAAACTTCATCTACAGAATCTTCTAATGTATCAGTAGACTCTGCGATTTCCTTACGGAAATAGTTGTCTTTAACTACCTTTAACTTGTTTTCATATGACTCTGCGCTAGTATAAGAAATATCTTCTACCATTACAGCAAACTTCTCTGCGTCAGTATCGGCAAGTCCTTCAGCAATATCAGCAAAAATATTTTGCTTCTTCAGGACTACTGATTCCTCGTTAAGATCCATGTTCTTCTGAACCTGCTCATCAAGCTTGCTCTGAAGGTCATCAATCTTAGTCTGCATTTCAGTCATTACGTCATATTTTTCTTCGGGTACTTCAATGTAGTGCTCGGTAAATACCTGCTGCATACCCTTAATGAAGGACTCAGTGATCTCGTTACGAAGGCCGTTTTCAACAGCAAGTTCGTTTTCCTTCATCCAATTCTCTGTAACATAGTTGAGGTACTTGTCGATATTCTCAACCATTTCTTCCAGTTTGTTTTCAAACTCAATATTGGCCTGTTCTTCGAGATCTGCCTCGATAGCTTCTACTTCGTTTGCTACACGGGAAGTAACAACAGCTTCAAAGATTTCAGCTGCTTTAACTTTAAATTCTTCAGTGAGGTTTTCATCACCTTCAAAGAGAGCATTGAGATCTTCTTCGTAAAGGACATCGTCATCTACTGCGACTTCTTCCTCTTCTTCGATTTCTTCAACTTCTTCTTCAGTAATTTCTTCTACTTCTTCCTCAACGGCTTCGTCTTCTACTAAAACTTCATCTTCTTCAAGTTCAGCTTCTTCACGATGTACGTTGCCCGCAGAGGACTTTTTCATTACATCAGTTTCGCTTGGCTTGTCGTTGACAAAGTTTGCAGGAGCTTCTTTAGCGCCGTTACCTGCAGGAAGAGTATTATCTTTGCTCGCCTTAGCAGAAGCAGCCTTACCCACAGTTGAAGTCAAACCACCCTCAGCATTACCAGTACCTGAAAGGTCCTGTTGCTCAGGGGATGCGTTTGAATCGCCTTGAGTAGGGTTGCTATCGTCACGAGCAGTGAGCTTATCTTTAGGACGGTTTGCTGCACCCTCCATAAGCTCTCTGATTTTAGACTCTACACCCATTGTTTTATCTCCTTTTACGGTTAGATTTAATATAGTCTTATATATTTATACAAATTAAATATTAGATAGCCTATTTAAAAATTCGTTGAAAGCACGTATTTTGGCCTCAGCGAGGTCTTTACTGCTTGCTTTCTTAATAAACTGCTGTGTTTCTTCGATTTCTCTTTCTTGCCATACACCTTTAACAAACACCCATTCTCTGCCTTCCATGATGCCCTGTACATAAGCATCTGGGGCTGAAGGGTCAGCAACAATATCAGCTGCTGTGGCAAGCATGAAGTCGTCTTGTACTTCATTAATGCCTTCGCTGTTTTCTTTCAGTGAGCCAAGACCACGTGAAGAAACACCAAGTCCTGCACCTTCTTTAATTAGGCTTGCGGCAATGTTACCCATAGGAGTGTCAAGGATCTTAGCCTTGCCTATCCAGTTATCGCCATCTTCTCTAAGAGAGGTAATCATATGTGAAACACGGTCGAGATTAATATTAGGACCGTCTGGGTGCCCAAGTTCTCCGTATGCTCTCTTAGTGTTGACCTGTTCCTGCATATAACGGTCTACTTCTTTCGCCATAATCTCTCTGGGATAGACACGACCGTTTCTGTTTTGTAAGTTAGACTGTAGAAAGACGCCTTCGATATAGAGGCTCTTCTTGCCTGACTCTGATTCTTCTACAATAAACTGTAGGTCTTCGTTAAGTTCTTTTATTAGTCTCATTAGCCTAGACTCCCATCAGCACCTTGGTGTTGCTGTGAACCGTAACCTGATACTTTAGCACAATCAACTATGACAGTTCCGCCGTTGCCGCCTGAAATAACTACTTCGATGTCTTGGTCATTCTCATCTGTGTCTGCCCAGCCGTAAAAATCTAAAGTACCTGATTCTGTCAGTTCGTATAGAATTTTACTATTGCGCTGAACATATGCACGAGCTGAAGCAGATAATGTCCATTGTAGTCCTTTGATATTGACAGCAGGGCTTGACTGTGTTTCTGTTGACTTTTTTAAATCTGTTGCTAAAGCGATAGTACCTGTGGCTGCTGTGCCTCTGACGGCCACAACGCCTTGGACCTGCGTCAACTTTAGTACATCTACTGTGACCGCCATCTATTTTCTCCGTTACTTTTTCTTTTTGTGGTTCATGTGAGATTCTTGAGCAAGGACTTGTACGCCTTCTTCAGAAATCTCAACCTGTTCGATACCATGTTCAAACATAACCTTATACCAAGCAACATTGCCTTCATCATCTGGAATGGCGTGTTCGCCTGTGATAGGTGTACCTTCACCAAAACCTTCTTTGAAGATCTTAGTAGCACACATATGCTTGTCGCCTTCTAATGAGCCTTTTTCGACTCCATCCATTGGCGCCTCTTGGATATCTACCTCAACGCCTTCTCTGAATTGTCTAAACGTCTTCATTATCGTCTCCTGTTTCGACTGTTTCAGGCTCGGCGGCAGGGTCTACCTCAAGTATATGATCTTCACCATCTGCCAAACCCATTGCTTCTAATTCTGGATTCTTAAAAACACTTCTCGCAAGTTCTGCTTTATAGTCATTTAGAGCTTCTCCCGCTCTTGCCTGCATGATATTATTAAACTTGTCTTGCACTTCACTGGCCTTACCTTGGGCCATAGACTGCATCATGTCTCTGATTGCTTCTTGTCTATCCATCATTGTTCTCCTGTATCTTCACCAGCAGCCTGTTGCTGCATTGCCATTTCGTGTTCTTGATCCTGAGTCATAAAAGGTTCTTCCATCTGCATCTGCATATTGATTTCTTCCAACTGTTCATCTGTAAGCATAAGTATTTCTTTTTGAACATACTCCTTACTAAACAGTGCGCCAATATAAGAAGAAGCACCTTGTAAAACTTCAAATCTACTTCTCAAAATCTCCTGATTCTTCGATTCAGTATAGTAAGCATCTTGTGCATACACATACTTAATATTGTCTCTATGTAGTTTCCAATCATCTTCTGTCATAATATTCTTAAGGACTAATTGCGTCTTTAACATATCATCAAACATGGTTGAAAACTTCTTTCTCAACTTAGAAACAAACTTGGTAAACTTTAGTTCATCTCTGTTAATCTCAGCTGCTCGGCCAAAGTTTAGGCCTGCTTGCTGCTCTAATCTTGATACAGGAACATTCAATGACTGATATAACTTCTTCTGGAAGTATTCTATATCTTCTATCTGTCCTAAATTCTGTCCTGCTGGCAGTGTGTCAATCTGTGTTCCTTGACTGCCTTCTCTACGTGGAAGCCAAAAGTCCTCCAACATAGACATAAACTTCTTATCGTCCCTTATCTCACCTGTGTTAGCATCATACACTAACTTGTTACGATATCTATCCATGATATCCTTCAGGTATTGTTCTGCTCTGTTGCTTGGTAAGTTACCAACGTCAACATAAAATATTCTACGTTCTGGAGCGCGTGTAATACGATAAATTACTGCTGCGTTCTCCATCATTCTGAGTTGGTTAGCTGGTCTAATAGCCTTATGTAGGTAGGACAAAGGAATATTTTTGTCCTGATCTATCAAACCACTCGGGCAATACACTATTGCATCCTTTGTAATTTTTAGAGAGCTATCGGTTTCAGCTGCTCTATATTGTCCGGGTTTATTTGCTATACCCTTTTCATTATATAAGAAAAATTCTTCTGTGCTTTTAATGAAAGAAACACCCTGTTGGTTTTTTTCTTTCTTTACTTCCTTGACCTTCGTCATTTTACGAGGATCAATATAACGTATGTCTTTTATACCGTCTTGAGGCTTTTCAGTATCAATTACTTTGTGAAAGTACATTCTACCATCAATGTACCAACGTCTAAAGTAATCTTGAGCCCTATCATTAAACTGTAGTAAGGACAAAAGATACTCAAATTCTGAATGTATTTTGTTCTTAATACTGTTCGACAAATCTACATCATCTAAGTCTAACTTCAATGGCTTTTCATCATCAAGGTTAGCAATACTATCATTCACAATATCTTCAATAGCAGCATCAACATCGGCCATCATGGCAATGTCTCTGTAGCGCTTAATTAACTGTGCTTCGGTATTAGCAACGCCTTCAATATCTAAGTAGGTGCCGTAATAGCCACCTGCTCGTATACTTTCAACACCACCATCGTCCGTGGGTGCCACAAAGGATTTCTCCGTTTGTGGCACCTTAGCACGAGTTATTTCAAACCCAAAAATATTCATATTATATTATCCTAATTACGATTAAAAGTTATCGTAATGCTGGAACTGGAATGTTACCGTAAATTCTTCCAGTATGTCATTTTGCGAATATGCTAATGCAATCTCACTCATTTGTATTGGGAACGCATTACGTAGGGTGTAAGTACCACCAGGCAATACGTCATCATTTCTATCTAAATGCTGTACTACTATATCTGCTTGATAATCAGAGGGAGTAAGAATCCCTGTGTTTTCAGCAGTAGAGTTCATGCCTTCCATCCACTGTTCCATAGGTCTACGTAGAGACTGCTCAGTGTCGTTTACTATAGTTACTGTCCATGGATCGAAAATACGTTCACCAGCTAGTTTAACCTCACGACCTCTGTACTGAATAATCGCTGGGTTAACAGTGGATGCCGGGACTGCCGCCCCGGTAACCAATAAGCTGTATGAAGTATCTACACCTGTGACATAACTAGGAAAGCCTAAAAGCACTCTAAACTGATTGGGACGCGCACCACCAGCTCCAAGTCTTGCTTTAAAATCTGTGATATTCATTTATTTTATCTCTCCTGTTTTTATTTTATTTATACGCCTTACGCGCCAATTTCTTCAAACTGAATTCCGGTGCGAGTCGCTACAAAGTTCAGCTGTATAAAGTTAATTGAACGAGCTGGCTGTATGAAAATGTCTGCAACAAAAGAGTTAGAATCAATAACTTGTTGTGTATTGTTTGAAGCATCACACACAACACGGAAGTTATAAACACCTCTTCTACCCTGGACATCTCTTAGGAAAGGTTCTACCAGATTCTTAAATTGTGCTCTGCTAAATTCATCATTGAATTCAAACAGTTGGAACTTAGAAGCTGTTGCTATAGCCTTTTCAAGTACAATGAACAGTCTGCGTACATTGATACGATCAAATGCGCTTGGTTTTTCAAGCAGAGTTTTGTCACCAAACAATACAATACCTGAACCAGGGAAGCCTACGATTGGGTTTACACCGCCCCTGTAAAGCTCATCTCTGTCAGCTTTGTTAGGTGAGTAAGCAAGCCTAACAGCGTTCTTTAAACGTCCTCTGTTATAACCTGCAGGAGAGAACCAAGGATCTGCTTCTGCGTCAGTTCTTGCACACAGTCCAGCAGTATCACCGTTACAGGGAATCCACAAGTAACGATCGTAATATCTATCGTACATATACTTCCAACCAGTGTCCATCACAGCGTATGAGCTTCTAGTCAGTGAAGCACCTGTAATGTCAGCAAGAATATTATCTTTTTGACCTGAAGTCTGACCTACTACTGAAGCCTTATCAGGAGACAAGAATACAACACAGTCCTTACGAACGTCTGCTACATTGTCAATTACTGATTTAGCATTTGATACTGCAAGGTCACCACAAATAATTAGGTTTACATCTACAAGTTCATCATTAGCAAACATCGTATACGCTGTTGCAATTTCTGATGCTGAAGGTGTAGGATCTACACCGCCTGATAATGTGCCTCTAATTTCGCTAGGAGTCAAAGTAGTTGTATAAGTTTTTAAACTGTAGGTAAGATTTGCTGTTGCTGTAGGAACTGCCCAAGGTGCTTTGTCTGCTTCTACTGCTGATGAAGGGTGATCCATCTGCCACAGCCATTCAGAAGTATCGTTTACAACAGTTTTGTAGTAGTTACTTTCACCAAAAGAGTTTTTAGCATCTGATGCTTTAGAAACACCCTGGAATTTTTCTAATACAGTGCCTGCTACACCTGTGATGCTACCGTTTGAATCAACAACAATGATATGTATTTCGTCACCAGTAACACCTGCATTGGTTGCCCAAGCAGTAGTACCGGGAGTGTAGTCAAACTGTGCCAAGTATTCCCATTTACGAGTAACAGTTGCTGTTGTAACTGCTACAGCTGCATTTGCTGCAAGAACAACATTATCATCATCTGTTACAGCCGAAACTGTGCCAATAAGAGCACCAGTTGAATCATATACAGTTGCCCCTACATAAAGTTCAGTAGTAGCCGCACCGTCTGCTGCTGCTGAAGTCATTGCAGTGGATGAAGTAGTTGTTGTCCAGGTGCCTGTAAGAGCCTTAGAAGCGTTTGCACCATCAGTCATGCCAACAACAATGCCATTACCTCGAACACCTGCATATTTGGCAGACCACATACCCTGTGCATCAGAGTTTCCGCCTTCGTATGTTTCTTGGTATGAGTCTTGGTTTGTAATTAAAACAGCAGTTCCTGAAACAGAAGCATTACGTGCTGCTGAGTCAGACGCCCTGATTACTTTTAAAGCACCAGTATAAGCTAGAAATGAAGATGCCGCAAAGAAAGTTCCCGCGTCCGCCGCTGCAGGTGGTTTGCCAAAGCGATTGACTAGTTGATTTTCAGTGCTGACATCGACGATTTCATCTATAGGACCCCATGTAAATTTTCCTGCAACACCCCCAATAGAAGTGCCGACCGCAGGAACAACAGAGGTTAAATCTGTCTCTGTTACCTGTACGCCAGGTGATAGCTGAAAAGCCATATTTATTCTCCTCGTTTTAAATCAGACATAATTTACTTACGTTATTCATCTGATTATTTATAAGTTTTAGTATTTGTATCCCAATTCTTTAATTTTTGCTGCATATGATTCGTCTGTAATCCAATAATCTCCAGCAATCACTTCGCCTTTATCCTCCTCATTTGATTTTACATGAACAAATGGGGTAAGTTCTTGTGAGATTGTTTTCATTTCTTTGTTATACAGTCCTTCTCTTGTGTTTACATCTACTAACTCTTTGAAGAATGGCATAGTAGACAACCAACCGAACAACACCATACACATTACTAAGTCATCGTGGTAACCTTCATCAGCTTGATACCCCTGACCTTTCTCAATAAACGTAGAGATTTCGTGTATGATCTCTGCGTCAAATACTAATAGTTTCTTTTCTTCCATAAGAGACTTAAAGTTAAAACACCCCTGTCTCTTTACTTGTTTAGAGGTATTAACACCTAAACGTGTAGACCTACCAAAGCCAGGTGTAACATACTGTCTGGCCTTCTCTGTCACCGTAGTGAATAGGTTTTCATACTCTATTTCTTCGTGTAGAATTTCAATAACCTGCCCGCCAATATCGTTATTTTCGCATAATATGTAAGCATTATTGAAGTCTCTACCTAACTTTGAAATCACCTCAGGATACAGCAGAGGTGCTATCTTGTTATTTCTAAATGTTGCTACTACTTTATACGGCATTTCTGTGATGTCTAAAACAACAAAAGCAGAATAGTCACCGCCAATGCCACGTGCAGTATCAACAGTAATACAGTAATAATGATCCTCTTTTGGTTCATCATATATTCTAAGCCCGTCATCATTATAGAAGATAGGCTCTTTGGAACTCAAAGTTGCAATAGTTCTTGCATTGATAAGTGTGTTGGATGAACCTAAAAACTCACACAGAACCTCTTGGTTAAACTTTAGTTCGCCAAGAAGTTTAAGTTGTTCCTCTGCCCACTTCTCATCTCTGCCAGGTATTTCTTTATAAGGAATGAAGTGATGTGTAAATCCGTTCGCTCCTTTCTCTGCTTCGTTCCAAAACTTCCAAAAGTGATTGTATCCTAATGGAGTAGATGTAAGTAGAATCTTTGTAGTTTCACCAGCAGAAATAGTAGGATATACAGAAGCAAAGAACTCATCCGCAACATTGTTCGGAATGATTGCCGCCTCGTCAATGTATAGCCAGTTTACAGACTTACCACGAATACCTGAAGTAGTCGTTGCTGATGTAAATATTCTACAGTTGTTTTCTAGTTCTACGTCACCTTTGTTCCATGTCTTTACACCCTGCTGCATCCATATAGGCAGGTTTTCGTACATAGTTTGATAACGTGCCAGCACCTCTCTCGCTGATGCTGTTTTGTTACCCATGATAGCAACAGTTTTGTCGCTTTGAAATATAGTGTAATGAAGTATGCAGGCCGCTGCTGTTACAGTCTTACCCTGCTGTCTACCTTCCATCAAAATAACTTTACGATTATTAAGTATAAGATCTACTTTTTTCTTCTGACACTCGTATAGTTTGAAAGGCTGTAGACCCCTGTCCAGTGTAATAATCTGAACATAGTTTTCTATAAAGTAAATGGGATCCTTGCTACACTTGATATACTCTTTGAGTTGTTCTTGTGTAAACTCATGTTCGTGCCCTATATTTTTGAGGTTAGGGTTCCCATGATAGGAAGTACGTTCATTACTCATGGTCTATAACGTCTTTATTCAATGCTCTCAATAAGTCTTTGGTACTTCCAACAAACAAATTGTTATTAGTTACACCACTAGAAGGCTTTGTGGTTTTGGATTCGGCATCGACCTTACTCTTTTTCTCCTGCACATCTAACATATCCTTAGCATTTTCTTGCATTGTTTTTATTAACTGTCCCGCTACTTCATATGCTCTAGGATGGTCACTGTTTTTAGCAATGTGTAAAATGCCTTTCACTGCTTCTTCACTGTATTGGGCAGTCCTCTTTAGCATCTCTCTTGCTTCTTGGAAATCATCTTCCAAGTCTTTTTCGGCATCGTTAGGAGGCACAGGTAAGTTATTCTTTTCTCTTACCTGTTTCAAGTTGGCATCTAAAGCCTTGGTAGGCTTAGCCTTAAATGTGTCGTCTAAACTGTCAAATGTACTCATACTTTTCCTTTTAGTTTAGCTATTTTACGTTCTAACTGTATTATTTCTTGTCGTAATTTAACCATTTGTTCCGGCGTAGTCATTGTAATGTATATACTTTCAACGACTTTAACTTTATCCTTATACTCTGGCTTCGGAATAAAAGGTTTTTGCGTATCCCTTAAAACAATTTGTATGTCATCCTTGATTGATAACTTATCATAATACTTTCTGTAAGGAGCAAACTTTTCTGTATCTAATTTTGCCTCTGTAGTTTTAGGTTTAGGCTTAAATGTTTCTACTACAGTCCCGGCTTTTTCATATACATTCCAAACTTTTTTCTTTTTAATTACGTATATAGATGTAATGTTTCTAGGATCTATATCAATAATTTTATTATCTTCCTCATAACACTCCCAGCTATAAGATCCGTCTTTATCCTGAACAAGATCATATACCCACATATCGTGTTTGTAACCATGACTGTATACTATACGAATTCTTTGTATAGTTATATAACGTAATCTAAGATTCCACCATTTCATTAAATTTATTCACCTTCAAAAACATTTTCAAACTCCGCTATAAATCTAAAAGGATCTGCCGGTGTAGGTGATGCTACATAATCAGGCGGATTTTCTATAGTTACAGTAGGTACCGTAGTGTAACCACTGCCTCCAGCAGTTACATTTATTCTATTTATTGTGCCGTCAGTATTGAGTATGGCTGCTGCTGTTGCACTAGAACCACCGCCACCTGTGATAGTAACAATAGGAGGATTGAGATATCCCGCTCCGTTGTATGTCATATCAATACTTGATACTGCACCACTAGATATTCTTGCAATAGCTGTTGCTGTAGTTGTGCTTACAGAAGCCGTGACCTTAGTATAGTCATTACTACTAGATAGTGATTCTGGTGTAGCATATGCGTTTGCAATGGCTTCTCTGATAATTCCTTGATTACCAACGTGACCATAAAAATTCAATTTCATTGTAAAATTTAAAGTCCATATAATACTTACTCTTTTTGCAAACTCTCCTTCGTAATCATCATCATAATCTACACTATCCAATCTTATATTGATGTCTCTCTTTATTCCTAACTCAGGTAATTCATTAACCGTGATGTTAAAGTCAGGATTAAAGAAAGGCATAATTTGTTCTACAATTTGTAGACCGTCCTCTTGGTTTTTAGCAAAAATATACAACGACAATGACATATTGTAAGGAGTAGATACATATGAACGATTTACACTTGTTGATGCTGCCCCATCAACAATAGCCTTATTTTTTTGTATAGGAGATACTTTACGTGCTGCATCAAACTCAAATCCTTGTATCTCAAAACCCATGCGTGGCAAAGAAATAGCTATATCACCTCTGCCTTCTGCATCTGAAATAAGTGCAATACGTGATAAGAATTTTTGTTTTGTAGAATAAGACAAAGGAACACGCAGAACCTGTTGTGTTACATTATTACCATCAACTCTATTGATATTAATATTGTTGAATATTAAACCAAATGCTGTAATTGCTTTCTTAATATGCTCGTGGTAAAACTGTTTATTCTTAAACATTAGGCTATTTCTCCAAACGGATTAACTTCAGAGAAATCTAATATACCTTCAGCATCATCAAAGTTCTGGAAGTCAGTGCCATCGGTTCTACCTGTATCAGTATCAGCAGAATATGTTTCTAGTATCAGTGAACCGCTGTCCTCAAGTAAGAATAGATCTCCTGTTTCAAGTTCAAACTGATGAACCAACATATCCAAGTTTTCATCTTCGTATATGTCATCAAGAGATTCAATTCCTGTATCAATAACTTCACTGCTGTATTCAAACAAGTCACAAACAAGTTTAAACACGTAAAGTTTTCCGGCCTGATAAAATGGATCTTGAAATTGTACTTGGCGTATTTCAAAGAGAGATTTTGTTTTCTCAAAGTAAAGCAAGTCTCCTTCAGAAGGACGAGTGTCTTGTGTGAATGTACCACCGGAAGTAGCGACAAGTTCATCCCACCTGCGTCTTGCTAATACAAATGTTGCTTGGTCACGTATTTCAATACCAAAACGTGTAAATAAATCTCCTTCACCTTCGTAACCATCTACATTTTCAAGATACATTTCCAAAGGATATGCCTGAGTGAATTTACTCAGTGTATCTTCGTCAAAAATTTTGTCCTCATCTACTAATGTGCGAGGTAGATAATATACGTCATGTCCGTATATTTTTAGACTTTCAATAATCAGGTCTTCTACCAGCCGTTGTTCGGCCGTAGTTCCGCTAGTGTTGCCTGATTGAAAGTAGAAGTTAGTGGGCATCGGTTATCCCACCATAAATGTTGGAGGAAGTTCGTACTTTAACTGCATATCTCTTTCTATCTGATCTATTTCAGTTATTGCCTCCTCGAATATTTTATCTCCGTTAAGTGTGACACCACCTGGAAGTTGTATGCCTCCAAACTTCTTCATGTTCTCACCCCACTGCCTTTTAATAAGAGCAGTAGCGTATTTCTTCAGAAACATATCGTCATACACTTCGGAAAATTCTGTAGGATCTACAATACTGTAGGCTTCAAATGTTACGTAATCTCCTGGGTTAAATGTCTTATCCCAGTCAGCATCCACATAAACACGATTCATTTTTCTATTAAAACGTATCTGCCTTTGAGTTACCAATAGTTGTTCAAGTGTTGTTAGGTGTTGCTGAACAATAGAATAATATGTCATGTTAGCGCCTAACAAGTTGTACATATCATTCATTCTAAACTGATACATTAAGTCAAATGGATTATCCACACCTCCTTGGTTGGTACTCATGGCACCGCCAAAGTTGAACATACGTGTGATAGAAAGAACACCGTCACCTACTGAAATATATTTGTTGCCCATATCGCCTGCAACATAAAATGTTGTGCCGTGTAATGCTGCTGAGTATCCTGATATAGAACCAGTTACAGTTTCGCCCGCAACAAACGTACCTTTAGTATCTTCTGTGACAAAGTAGTTAGAGCTATGTATTTCTTTGATTACTGTAGTTGCACCTGAAGTTCCGCCTGTGAGTTTGTCACCTACGGAAAAGTTAGGAGCAAGAATATTTGAGGCAAGATAAACTTGGTCGCCTGTTATCTGATGTGAGATAAAGATCTTTTGTCGGCCATCAAAGTGATACTCATACCAAAACTGTAGAGCATCATCAATACGATCAGATATCTGATCTTCGTCTACATTAATTTCAATGACAGGAAAGCCAAGCCTGCGTAAACAGTAGTCGATTAGTTCTTGTCTTGTGCTAAGGGCTGCCATATCTATACCTTATAGTTGTCTTTTATTTGTCCTATTGTATTCTCTTTATCATTAATTCACATTCAGATCCATAAATAGAACAAGTACCATCAATATTGTGTCCGTATGCTCTGATTTCAATATAATCGTTTGCGGTTAAACTTAGTATGGTGTTTATTTTGTTATTAGACCGTTCACCGTAAGAAGCTCCTCTGTCGTAATCGTAGGTAGCGGTTGTTGTTTGTTCTGTTCCGTTTACAAAAACACAAGCTCTTACAGTGTTTCTTGCCGAGCCGGTATTATTATCATATATTAAATTAGCAGTAATCTCATAATAACCAGTAGAGTCTACGGTAAGTCTACTATTATTAGTAGTTGTTGAGTGTGTATATGTGTCAGTATCTATAAAACCTTGAGAGTCCCAAGTATGTGTAGTCCAGGAACCATCAGTTATAGAAGTAGTTTGACTTGTTGTTAGTTTAACAATAGGAAGACTTACTGTTGTTAGATAAGTCTGTAAGTCACTAATTTGACTTTCTGTAATAGACAGTGCTGCTTGATGTTGTGTAACACTTGACTCTGTGATATTTGCATCAGGTACATTTGCCCAAGTAACTGCACTTGTTAGGTCGTTTGTTTCAGTAGTTAAGTAAGTGCCTAAGTCACTAATTTGACTTTCTGTGATAGACAGGGCTGCTTGATGTTGTGTAACACTTGATTGTGTAATATTCGCATCTGGTACATTTGCCCATGTAACACTCGCAGTCAAATCGTTAGTTTCAGTAGTTAAGTAAGTGCCTAAGTCACTAATCTGTGATTCAGTAATACTTAACGCTGCTTGATGTGTTGTTACATCTGATTCTGTTACTGTATAACTTGTTAGATAACTTGATAAGTCAGGAGGAGTATAAGTAAATACTCCTGTAGAATTATTGTATGATAGTGCTGCTGTTCCTGCTGAGTTGGTTGATACGCTCAGATCAGTAAGAGCAATGCCGCCACCTGAAGCAGGTGAACCGCCATCGAGGCTAGACATATCATAACTAGTGGTTGCTGTTCCTAAACCGCCTAAGTCTACTTCATCAGAAAAAAAAGTAGGCGTAGTATTAGTGAATGTTACTACTGTGCCGTCAGATTTTTTTGAATATAATTGAGCATCAATTAAATTCATGGCGATCTCACCTACTGCTAGATCCTCTGCAGCAGGGGCGCCTGAAACTTCACTTCTTTTAGGTTTTAATACTACTACCGCCACACTTTACTCCTTAGTTCAACAATGAACCGGATGAATCATATACATTAATTCTAAATCTATCTTCACAAGCCGCTGAAGTCATAACACTTGTGTCGTTATCAGCAAATGATTCTGCACTTGTTTGTATTGCTGTAAGACCTACACTATCAAGTGTAAAAGTGCTAGTAACACTAACATTAGCCATTTCAAAAGCACCGCTACTGACTGACATTGTAGTACCGCCAAGGTCAAGTGTGCTACCTGACAAATACAGGTCACGCCATCTTAAACTTGAGGTACCAAGGTCATAAGTTTCATTGGCTGCTGGTAAAATAGCACCAGTAACTTCAAGTGGCTTATTGATTTCCCACTGAGTTCCTGTGTGGTCATACAGTATAGAAGCACTTGCTCCGTCTACTGATATACCAGCACCATCAGCTGCTGCTGAGTCTGCTGCACCACTGGCTAATACAACCTCTTTATCATCTACTGTTAAGGTAGTTGAGTTAATAGTTGTAGTTGTACCATTAACAGTTAAGTCACCGCCTACTGTTAACGCACCTGAAGTGCTGAGAGTGGTAAATGTTCCGGCTGCTGGAGTTGTTCCACCAACAATACCATCTACGTTACCAGTTACATTGCCTGTCACGTTTCCTGTAAGAGGTGCTGTGACACCTGCAAAGGTAACACTATCACCTGTTCCTACTGCTTGTCCTATACTGATTGTACCTGAAGAATAGGTAACACCTGTTCCTCCTGATAGATATGATTCTACTCTTGCATCAGTGTAATATAAATTAGTGCTACCTTCTGATATGTCATCAGTGTCAGCGCTAAGGTTAGTACCATCTGCAAGTGCTACTTCAAAGCCACCGGCTGTAGCACCATCATGTACTACGAGGGTGTCTTTAGTTGTGTTGACGGTTACCTCACCTTCAGCACCCGTAAATGATGAATGCTCGGCGGTGGTTCCACGTCTTAATTGTAATACTGTTGGCATTGTTTATCTCCTAATATGTTCCACCGTCAAGTGTATCTACTTGTGAACCTGGAATAGTTGCACCACTATCTAAGTTGTCAAGATCATGCCTTAACAATTCAAATCCACCGGCTGTAGAACCATCATGTACTACTGCTGTATTTTTACTTGTGTTTACTGTGATCTCAGCAGCCGCTCCAGTGAATGATGCGTGCTGTGCTGTAGTACCACGTCTAAATTTTATTCTAGTAGCCATTAGCTGAGACTCCCATAATCAAGGTTGTTACCCACACCAACCGAATCTGTTATCAATCCGTAGTCTTGGTCAGCATTAATAGTTACTGCAACTGTTGATGTACCTGATCCACCGTCAGTTACCGTCATCAAAGCTGTTGATGTGTCGTTAAACTGAATAGTAGAAGATCCTGATACTGTAGTATCTGTGTCAGTTACGTCTAAACCGCCACCAATAGATTTAATGTTATTACTAGAATCTCTAATATACAGCTTCTGATCTGCTGTATTTATAGCAATTTCGCCAACAGCTAAGTCACTAGTTGTTGGTACACTGCTACTTGTTTCCGATCTTTTCGGTTTAAGTACCACCGCCATCTGCTATCTCCTCCTGACGTTGCTTCAGTTTCTTTAATTTTTTTTCTAAAGTATTTAATTCTTTTTTCAAATACTCGTTTTCACGTATAAGAGCTTCATCAGCCGGCATCCCTTCTTTTTCAATCTCAACAATCTTTTCAACAGGAACTTCCTTAATTATTTCTTTAATTACTTCTCTTACTTCAACTTCTTTATTGGCATTTTGAAGTAAATCTATTTCAGAATTTGCGTAATCTATTTGTTCTTGCAAATCCGTAATACTTGCATATGCCTCTTCTTTGTCCCTAATTGCTAAATTGACCCTAGCCTGCAAAGTAACTACCTCTAGGGTCACATCATTATACTTTTTAGCAAGAGTATTAATATACTCATTTATTAATTTGTCATTATTAGTTTGCTCATCCATAACAAAGCCTCAAAAAATTAAATTAGTATGTTCCGCCGTCTAAGGTGTTAGTCCAATCAGGAGTTCCGCTGTTTGAGTACAATATGTAACCATCAGTACCTGCAGCAGTAGCCTGAAGTGCGCTAGTTCCGTTACCGTAAACAATACCGTTGCTAGTAAAAGTAGTAGCACCAGTACCACCATCGCCTACAGCAATAGCAGCTGACAAGCTAGAAACAGTACCGCCTGATACGTTACCTTCTAAGTTGGCAACAAGTGTACCAGTAGAAATTGTCAAGTTACCAGTAGAAGCACCAGTAAATGTGCCTGTACCTACAATAAACTTGTCTGCTGATTCATCAAAACCGATGAAAGCGTTATCGCTATCACCACGTTCAATAACAAGACCTGAGTCATTAGCAGGTGCGCCTGAAACACCGTTACCGAGTTCGATAAGAGTATCACTAACTACTGAGTTGGTTGTATTCAAAGTAGTAGTTGTACCATTTACAGTCAAGTTACCTGTAATAGTAGCATTACCGCTAACAGTTGCGTCATTAGTAACTGTCAAATCGTTGCCAATGGTTACATCATTTGGCAAACCGATAGTGATAGCATTGTCAGCAACAGCAGTTTCGATTTCGTTTGCTGTACCGTTGAAAGTAATTGTTTCACCACCAGCTACTGTGTCAGCAGTACCACTGTCTGCGTCAATGTCGAATGAAGTAGCGATTGCCGCTGTAGTGACAGCAGTTACGAGACCTTTAGCATTAACTGTTACAACAGGAACAGCAGTAGTAGAACCAAATGAACCTACGTTGCTGTTTACAGTTGCAAGTGTACCTGCAGCAGTTACGTTACCAGTACCATCAAAAGTAGGTGAAGTGTAAGTCATATCACCTGAAATTGAAATTGTACGTCCTGTTTCCAGTGCTGTAGCAGTGTCTGCGTTACCAGTTACGTCACCTGTAACATTACCAGTTACGTTACCAGTAAGGTCGCCAGTTACGTTACCAGTAAGTGCTGCTGTGACAGTGCCTGCACTGAAGTTGCCAGATCCATCACGTTCTACAATAGTGCTTGCTGTGTTTGAATCAGTAGCTGCGTCAATTGCATCAGTGTAATACTTACCACCAATGGTATGAATTACAGCGGTACTACCATCAGAATCTACTGATTCAATGTAGAGCTTAGCCGCAGCACCTGAACCACTTTGGTCCTGGCTATACGCCAGTTCGCCTTCTGCCAGATCACTCGTAGTAGGTGCTGCTGAACCTGAAGAACGCTTTATTTGAATTACAGTTGCCATTAGTTTCTCCTCTTAGCTTCTGTGTTTATTTTTATTGTTAATATGTTCCACCGTCTAAATTCTGTACATTTGCCGCAACATCAGATGCGGGAGCTGCCTCCCAGTTTCCGGTGTCCGAATCATAAACTAAAGTATACCCGTCTTGCACCCCTGTTACATCTATTCCTTGTAATCCGGATAATGATGTTGCAGTTTGTGTTTTAGATTGTGTAGTAGTAATAGTTGATACCCTAGCTGAGGGCGTGGTAGATGATACCGTTGTTGTACTACTACTGCTTTGTGGTAAAGTTACCTTAACTGCCATTAGCGTGTTACCTCAGGAGTTACTGTTACTATCCCCTCTAAAACTCTAAGAGTCTCAGAACTTGATGCAATTTCAATATCATACACATAACGACCAGCTTTCAGATTAGAAGTCTGTGCTGCGGTTAATGATATAGTTATCTCACCCGTGTTATCAACCTGTGCTGTTGTAAAATCTGTAGCCGTAGAAGTGTAATAACTTTTTCTCATCTGTGAAGAAGTAGTATATCCCGACAGATTTTTAGCACTACCATCAGCATTGCTGAGAGTAAGTGAAAAAGAAAAAGTTTGACCTTGATCTATTACTAGATTCTCTACTGTAGCCATATAAATATCTTATAAGTATGAATGTGTCTACTTATTTATAACATTTTGGACTTGTGATGAAAACTATTTTGACCTTAAAATATGGTGACAAATATACGGCAGATGATGTGAACCGTATATACCTCGACACCAACGGCAAGTATAACTATGTTTGTGTGACCGATAATCCTGAAGGACTACGTTCTGATATTTATACTATTCCGATTGACGGTGAACCTGAAGGACATTGGGAAAAGGTCAAACTTTTCCAATATCGTTTCGGCAAAACTTTATACTTAGATTTAGATGTAGCCATACAAAAAGACATAGGTCATTTGTTTGAATATCTTGACAAACACCCAATGATTTGTTATACTTATTGGAAACGTGAAGACTTCCCCTATCATAAAGACAAGCGGTGGTCTTATAACTATCTAAGCAACTTTAACTCAAGCGTAATGTTATGGGAAGATGCGAGACATATATACGAGTATTGGAAAAAAGATCAAGATTATTACATGGTAAAATATGCAGGTGATGATAGATTTTTATTCCACGAAAACTTTACATTTGAACACTGGCCTGAAGGTGAGATATATTCTTTTAGATTTGACGGCCACAAATACAAACCTGACGCAACAATAGCATTACTTAATGGACAGGCAGACTTTCCGGAGTTAGTGACAGAATATTATGATGAACTTCGTGTGCATCAAATGGGGCGATAAGTACACCCCAGATTACGTAAACAATCTGTATCGTATGGTTGAGAAAAACTATACAAAACCTTTTACCTTTACGTGTTACACAGATGAAACAGAGGGACTTGAATGTGATACACATCCCATACCTGATGACGGATTGTTGCATCCTGTGCATTGGTTTGGCAAAGAAAAGTATTGTTGGGACAGGACAAAATTTACTGTTTTTAATTCAAAAGAATGGTTAGGTTATGAAGGCAAATGGTGTTATTTTGATTTAGATGTAGTGATACAAAGTAACATTGATGAAATAGATACTCTTGCTAATAAACCAAGAATGATCCACGTTCAATGGCAACCAAAAAATCAAAAGCATGAAAGGTTGTTTATTGATATGAGAGGCACTTTTTATAATTCTAGTATGATGCTTTGGAATGATGAACAAACCAAACATATATATTATGATGTTCTGATAGAAGAACAAATGGTTTTCAAAACATTCTACAAAGGATCTGACAATTATCATTATTGGAGACAACGTGACCTTTGGAAGAATATACCCTATGATTGGGTTTACAGTTATAACAGAGGAATGAAACATCCTGAAGATGTGAAACCATTTGTTTATAGGCCTGATGCTAAGATTTGTATATTCAATACTGACCTTACACCAGACCCAAAGGCAAAGAAACAAATAAAGTTTGAGGAATTGAAGGATAAAGAATTATTGAGGTTATGGAAATGCGAGTAAATTATATATGTTGTAAATGGGGAACAAAGTATGGACCACATTATGTCAATAAATTATATTCAATGGCTAAACGTAACACTGATGATAGCATATTTGACTTTCATTTTTACTGTTACACGGATCTTCCTGAAGGCCTTGATCCTGGGATTAAAGTTATTGACTTCCCTGACATTCCTAATATTCATCCTAAGTATTGGTTTGGTTCTGATAGTTTCAAGTATGGAATGGCTCGCTGCTGGGATCGTCCTAAAACTTTTGTTTTTAATACTCATAACTTCGCTGACGATAAGCCTACGGGGCGTTTCGTTTTCTTAGACTTAGATGTTATAATACAAAATGATATGGGCCCTATCATTACACACGACTTAGATAGGCCAACAAAACTCAGAAGTTGGTGGCAAGATCCTCGTCCAATGAAAAGTAGAAACTTTAAACTTGCTCACGGTGCATACACAAATGGATCTTGTCAAGTGTGGTCGGATGACCAATGTGAATGTATATGGGAAGATGTATTAAAACATCAAGAACAGATATGGTTCACATTTACTGACGGTACTGATAATTATCACAGTTGGCGCTGGGGTGAGTTTAGTAATTATAAAAAACTGTGGGGACACTTTCCAAGTTGGATGGCATACTCTTACAACAGAGGTAGAGACTGGGATGCTGATGACCTTAGAGTGGACACCTATCGTAAAGGCGCTATACTCTGTGTGTTTAATATTGACTTGTTGCCTTTTGAAGATAAATCTAGAGGCAGTACAAAACAAGATGACTTAGCAGATCCTGACTTATTGGCACATTGGCAATGATACATATATACACCGTTAAATGGGGTGAAAAATACTCTAGCGAACACGTAAATAAAATTTACAAAGATTGCTTTGAGAACATCTACAGTGAGTTTAAATTTTATTGTCTGACAGAAAACCCTGAAGGACTTTTAAAAAACGTAACTGTAATACCTCTACCTAAAGACAACTACTATGAAAAATGGTGGAATAAATTATATCTTTTTGATAAAAACATCGTAACTCAGCGAGGAGAAAAAATGTTTTTGGATTTAGATATAGAAATTCAAAGAGAGCTAGATTCTTTTATAAATTATAATTGTGACAACAGAATATTTTTTATAAAAACATATTGGCACGATTTAGAAAAAATGAAAAAAGAAACTGAACACGTACCCACAAAATATACTGATTTAAATTCTAGTGTATTAAGATGGAATGACTCTATAATTGATACTGAAATCATGGACAATTTTTGGACTATGATAAAAGACTATCCTAGTCAAATATTTTTTTATTTTAGGGGACTAGACAATCTATTCTATAATAGATTTCCTAAAGAATGTATTGATTACTTTCCTCCTGGATGGGTTTATAGTTATAACTATGGATATTATTATCCTGTTGATGTAGAAAAATATAAGTATCGGGACACACCGTATATTTGTTTATATGATTCAATGGAGAGACCTGAAGATGTTAAAATTGAATTTTCTAACTAGTTTTAGATACTGGGGATTAGCATTAGAAAAAATTGCACATGAAATGCCCCACAAACATGATGACTTTAGAAAGTCTATGAACCCAAACACTATGGACGCAGCCGTTTGGATGATGGAAGAACTTGTAAAACAGTTAGACCCAGACAAAGAATACAATATTATCGTGTTAAATTCTTGGTTGGGCTTTCCTCTTGTACCTCTTATATGTGAAAACATAAAAGTAAAACATATGGACCTTATTGATATTGATAATGAAGCATTAGAGCTATCCAAAGTTTTTAATAAGTATTATACTGACAACGGTATTGACATAAATCATCTTCAGTTAGATATACCTTTTGCCTTCCATGATATTAATGCTCTAGATACTGACATTGTTATTTCACTAGGATGTGAACAGATGTATCCATTACGAGATTTACGTACTGCAAATCCAGATTGTACGTTTGCCTTACAAACAAGTAACGTAATACAAGAGATGTACGGTATTAATTGTGTTGATAGTATTGAAGGTCATTTAGAAAACACAGGCATAACAAAACCACTCTATACAGGACAAATAGAACAGTTTTATTATAACTGGGAAGGTAAAGTTTTCTTTGACAGGTTTATGGCTATTGGAAAGAAGTAGCGTCTTCTTCAGAGATGTCCTCAATCATACTACGCCAAATTTCTAAATGAGGAACAACAAATCCTAAAGTAATACGAGGCTCATAGGACCCGGCACAGTGATAATAAACTTTGTCGGGTTCTCTGCCTCTGCCATAGTATCCTACTTTACAAGTCCAACCGGGCTTGTCTTCCATAGTAACTATTTCTTTTGTGATAGGATCCATGTATCTAAAGAATCCATTGCCTGTAGGAGAATAAGACAATAGTATGTTATACCCATGAGCATTCCAGTTATTGTGCCAACCCATAAAACCACTTTCAGGATAAAACACATTTACTGCTTGATTACGTGCGCCAAGATAGGCACACAGTTCTTCTGCTATTTTTTCTCTTTTTTCTCTATGTTCATTAGGAGCATCTTCTGAAGTTCCTATATCAACAGACAATGTTTTTTCTGGGAAACCAATATGGGCGCCGTCTTTAGCTACTATTTCTTTTAAATACTCTTCACCACAGGCTTGTTCTAGTGTCATGTTTTGATGACGTTCTCTACTGTGAGCAATCTCTGTCAATTTAGTAAGATCAGATTGAAAGAACCAATCACTATATTCTGTCAGAATATCTAATACTTCTTCGTTATTAATTTCAATCCACTTCACTGTAGTTGATCCTTAGGAATTGTGTGATGATATAATACTACATCTTGTCCTTGTAATTCTTCAAAGTGATACCCATTGACAAAGTTCCAACGAGCATCTGGCTCTTTTACATATCCCCATTTAATATCATGCCCACCATATGTCAAAAGTTTCCACATAGTAAAGGTGTCCCATTTTACAACATCTTTAGGATAATCTCCTAAGTCGTATCCTGGCTTTCTTTGTGCTACGTATTCTGTCCACCAGGCTCCCATTAGATCCATCATAGCAGGAGTTTTACGATAGACAAAGAATCCACAATGACAAGTCATTTCTTCTGTATTAGAAATTTTTGTAATTTTAGAATTGTAGGGTCTGTTTTTAGTGAATACAATATCCTTATTGCGAGGCAGAATGTCAAAAACATTTTTTATATCTTCATGTTCACACATCATATCAGCATCAAGATATGCTGTAATGTCATAAGGGGTTTTGTTTAATGCCCAAAGTTTAGCACGGATGTGGTCAGGTATTCCTTCAGTTATTATATTATCGAACAGTGTGTAGTCCTCAGCCTGAACCCAATGTTCGTGTGTGAAAAATGTAATGTTGGCTTCAGGCCAAAAGTCTCTGATTGATTCTGCTAATAGTTTAGCGTGTCGATAAAATCCTTTTTGTTTTGAAGCAACAATTAAAAACCCTTTAGTTTTCTTCTTCGGCACTTTCAAGATCCTTCATCAACAAAATAGTAGTATAAGCCTGGACTTCCATAATACTTTTAGACTTACGTATCAATCTTTTGAGTTGTGTGTTTTTTGAATTCTTAATACTATCAATTTCAAAGGCTTCTAGTTTAGCATTGAATAACGCTTCTTGTTTAGCCCTTGCTTTTTGAGATTCGCGTCTCTCAGCACTTTTCTTAATATTATTATTTCTTCTTTCAAGTGCTTGATTTGTATTGTCATCAATTTGTTCTTCAGTATACTGTTCCAACACTGCTTTCATATCAGGGTTGGTGCCTTCTTTATCATGTATAGAGGCTATTTGCTCTTTACCGTTAGGCTGAACAATCGTAACAATTAGATGGCGGTTTTCTCTATTAGACCAATAGGGATTTTTATATTGTTTTTTAGGTATGTCTGCGGAAACAGATGCTTCTGCCATAATATTTCTCCATAATTAAAAACTATATTGTAATACTATATAGTCAGTTTGTCAAGCAGTTCTCAACCAAAGTTTGATGGTGCTCACGGTTTCAGTGCTAGCCTTAACAGTGTCGCCAGCATATGTTCCGCTAAAATCACTAGAATATGAACCACTAAAATAACCAGTGTATGAACCTGAGTAGTTTGAAGTACCTACATAGTCACCGGAAAACGCTCGGTCATAAGCACCAGTGTAATAACCAGTGTAAGTTTTAGCACCAGTATAGAAACCAGTGTAGTATCCTGTAAAGGTTCCGCCGACATAACCAGAGTAATATAAAACGTAGTCGCCTGCATAGTTACCTGAATATGCTGAAGTTCCTACGTAGTTGCCAGTGTAATCACCAGAAAATGATCCTGTATATGAACCAGTGTATGTCTTAGCACCTGTATATTCACCACTAAAAGCTTGGTTATAGGCACCGGTGAATGCACCAGTATAAGAACCTGCATATGTAGATGAATCTACTTCTTGTCTAGTATCTGAGAATCCAGCAACATCTCCCATCTGAGTCCAAGTGCCTGTTTCTGATGGAGTGCTCGACTGTACAAGATAACAACCTACACCAGGAGTTGTGCCATAATCTTCAACGATTCTATTTCTAAAGTTAGGAACCATTTGCTCTACTTGTGCCGCTGTCATTTGCTTCATTCCGCTATCATATGTGATAGAAGAAAGGTCACTATTTGCAGAGGATGTGGGAGCAGTCTTTTGCCACAAGTAAGTAGTGTTGTTACCACTCAACACTGTATCTGTAATAGTGTAACGAGAAGTCCAAGTACCACCAGTAGGTGAAGAAGCAGCTAGATGAAATTGACCTACCGTGTAGTCTGATTCAGAAACCATATCATTAATAACTTTATCAAGTACATCAGTGTCTAGCTCAGCGTCCGTGAATTCATTGAAACCAACATCTCCGGATGTTTCCCAGCCAAGAGGACGATTAGTAATACTTTCTGAAGCTGCTGAGGTTATTTGTTTAAAGTAATAAGTAGTATCTGTTGTTGTGCCTGCTGTTGGGTGAGTACCAATAGCATCATCTCTAGTTGTATCAGTAAAAGTGCCTATAGCAGAACCACTAAGAGCATTTGCAGTATCCATGTTCAGGTCACCGGTAAGTGTTCCATCCCAGTCATCTGCATATTTGTTAGTAATAACATAAGAGAGATATTGCTGTATCTCTGCGTCGGTCATCTCTTGGATACCCTGAAAATTACTAGAAGTAATCGGAGTTCCAGATGCTTTAAGTCTTAGTGGGCGCATTTATGTTTCCTTATTAATTCAAACGTGTACCGGAAGAATCATATATAACAGTTTCTACCATTGTATTCCAGTTTGTACTAGAGGTACCTACTAAACAAGAAGTCACTCCTGCAGGCAAATCAATCGAAGCATTTGCTGATCCTGCGTTGATAGTACCTGAAGTATTTGGATACAATTTTACATTAACAGAAGTTCCGTTACTAACTGTATATAAGAGACCCGCGGCAGCTGTAGGTAGCTTAACACCTTGATCTGCTGTGGCAGAACTAACTACATTATATGTGTTGGACAATGCCGTTGCATCACCTTGAACTGTACCTGCCGCTGTAACACTAGCCGCTATTGAAGCGGTATGGTCTCCAGAAGAAGTAACATCTGCTACTGAAATACTATCTCCGGATTGATACTTATCGCTATTTAAGTTGGTAAAGTTAGCATCAACCTCAGAATTAGTTAACGGACTACCTTTACCGGATCGTGTAGTTATTGTTGACATTTACTTTACCCTTATAGTTTGTTAAGAATCTGTGAGAACATATCCTTAATTTCTTTTATATCTTTCTTTAGTGTATTTATATCATCTTGACATTTTACAATCTGATTTTTTTGCTCTAAACGCCTTTTTTTTGCAATTTTATATTCTCGCAAAGCAGAATTGTCTCTGTTCACTAAAGCTTGATTAGAACCATCCCGCAAAAATTCAGGAGATTCTTTTACAATTTCTTTTTTACTAATCATTATATATTATACCTGTAGAGCGTATGCTCTGAGTTTTCTTACCTTAGGCACATTAACAGTTGTACTGTTCAACGGAACAATCTTAATTGCGTAATACTTGAATCCTTGATATGTTGTGGTCTGAGTAGTAACTGTTCCTGCTGTAGCTGAAGTACCTCCGCCACCTGAAAGTGTAACAGTAATTGTACCACCATCATATCCTCTACCTGCATCCAATATATTGATAGCCGTGACTGCTCCTGCTGATATTGTAGCAGTTGCTCTTGCTCCAAACCCATCACCTGAGTGTGTGATAGTTACAGTTGGTGCTGAAGTATATCCTGATCCGCCTGCTGAAACTGCAATAGAAGCTATGCCGGTAACATCATATTCCAATACACCCTCAGTATTTAGACCAAAACTATTGGATCCTTTTGAAGGCAACCCGTATCGGTATTCGCCATAGCTAGTTGTTGGAGAATCCGGTGTTAATTTTTTATCCATTTTTCTCCAAATAATATCATCACTGAATTTAGCCAAATCATCATCTACGTTTTGTACTTTATAATAAACTTCAACATCACCAGTAGAAGGAATATAATTATCTAAAATTACTATTAGATCTTCAGCATCCTGAGTATCTTCTAATCTTACTTTCCTAGAAATATATCTAGAGGATGCTGTGCCTCCAGTACGCACATCTTCTCCGGAAGAATCATTGTTTATCTCGTTTTTATATGCGTTGAACATTAAAGATTCTATATCAATCATAGGACTTAAATGTTCATAGGGAGTCCTTAAAGCAATTTCAAAAGTAGCCGTTTTACTACCGCTATAGTTAGCTTGTTCATTTGAATAACTGTAGATTGTTTTTTCTGTTACAAGATCGTTTAGCTCACCTATAGCCATAGGAGTCATTGTAGTATTTGCTGAAGCTGCTCCTGTATTTGTTAGAGCAAACTTAGGTGTAATTGTTCCTAGGTTACCAAAGTTATCAAAAGGACACTTAAATGCGTAAGAACTAACTACCCTATCGTAAATGTTATTTACGTTTGCAGTCTTAGTTCCGTTACCTACTAACACAGAACGTATGGTCCTTTCTGTACCATCTACTGTATTAGAACCTGTAGAAACAAAACGTCCTTTTAATACAGTAATAGTAGAGGTTTCATCATACATCGCGGCATGATAAGAAACACGACCCAGGTTAAGTTCTGCCGTCACGGTAGCCGCAGAAGAAGGCGAACCACCAGACAAGGTAACAGTTAAATTAGAGTTACCATCATATCCTGCTCCAGGATTAGTTAGAGTTATATCAGTAACCACACCTGCTGTTAATGTAGCAGTTGCTGTTGCTCCGGTTCCTCTACCTGTGCTATCAGTAATAGTAACTGTAGGAGTTGTTCCGTATCCGGCTCCTCCACTGTTACCCACAGTGAAAGTAAATCCGTGTACTTTATCGCCAACTGCAAACTTAGTGCTTGAATCACTAAAGCTATCGTAGTTAGTCCAGTCATGGTTTTTAGTTTTTAACTTGAGTTTAAAATTAGTATTTGTTGAGAATGTACAACGGTTAATTCTAAACATCATATCTTCTTTTTGTCTTGCTGACCAAGTTCTGTTGTTAGCAGATGTAAACAGTATTCCACTGTGTGCTTGCTTAGATATTACTGTATCTGAACCATGAATCTTTTTACCTAGTTCTGCAATCCAAACGGTATAGTTAGGATCGTCTGAGTCTGGAATAGGAACAACACAATACTCTGTGTTGTTTTCTAAGTAAACAGGTGTTGGGAATGCAAAATGAGTACCCCTAGGAGTATATGTACCGTCTCCGTTGTCTATTGAAACTGCACAGTCCCTTCTTTCCTTTCTAGATTTCGCTAGAACAATATCGCCCGGATAACCGTTAACCATATTTCTAAGTTCTAGTGTGATACCTTTATTATCTTCAGCTTTAGAAACAGTGTGGAAGAACAAATCTACAGAAGAAACATACATTCCATTATCGTATCCTTCAACCATAAATGATTGTGCCATTGGATCCCAACCACCACACAACCCGCCATACATATCAACATATGCTCTTGAAGCTAGGCCTGCCATATCATATTCAAATTCAAAATTAGTGAGATCATAATCAAATTCAACCGCACTAGCTGCAGGAGTGACAGTAGGAGTTGAAGGAACAGTAGCAGTGTAGTTATTAGATGGTGGTACCTCTACCGGAATATCATCATAGAAAGTTTCAAATGTAGCAAAACCTTCAGTAAGATCTTCTCCAAAATTAGTTCCGGTATGATGATTTATTCCATATGTGAGGAACGCATCTATAATAGAATCAACCGGAGCCGCAGAAGTAGGATCTTGAAACCCGATAAATGAATTTGCGCCACCATATTCAGTAGGTATAACAGTAACTGTAGCAGGTGGTTTTGAAGTTGTCGCAGTTGTAGGAGTACTGGAAGACTCTGCCGGTCTATCCTGAGGATCATATGATATATCAGAAGTCCTTGTAAACACTTGACCTTCTACTATTTTAGGATCTAAAGGTGTTGACACCGCTTGTGCGGGCTCTGAGCCTGTTCTTGTTCTTGGTTGAGGAGGATTGATAACAGTATAGTGTTTGGCATTAGTAATAATAGTGCCGTCACCGCCTGTAAAAGTATTTGTAGCTCTAGATACAGTGTTTACTACACCACCTGTAGAAGCTACTACTACATCATGTTTACCAGGAGGAAGTTCTTTATCTCCAATAGTAAATGTACCAGAAGCTCTACCATTTGCATTTGAAGTAAATGTACCTTTGCTAATACCTCCAATATAAATTGTATGTTCTAAATTAGAGCATAGTCCGCCAGCAGACCACTGTATTTCTTGTGATCTAATATATCCGTAATTTTTTCTACTTACCTCTTTTTCACCATCATAAACACGATTTGCATTAGGTAAAGCACCAATATATGAGTATTGTGTTTCACGCCTCTTAGGTTGTATTTCATTTCTAGCATATTCAGTATAAGGTTGTACTTCAGTCTCATACCAGGTACCTATAGTCAGTAGATAAGGATCTTGATAAGACCATCTGTCTGCTCTGTGAAATGATAATTCGCCTTCATTCCATATCTCTTCGGTAAATTCTTTCCTGCCGAGTATATTTTCTCCGGGTGTACCTGTGTCGGCGGTTTGAATATAGGACAATCCATCATCTACTATTCTGTCATAATCAAGGTGCCACCCATCATCACTGTATTCAAAGTTAGCTTCTACACCTGTTATGACATTTTCAACGTCATCAGTTGATAGCCTTGTGTCTGTCCATGCAGGATCTTTCTTTGGTCTGATTTGTAGGTCTCCATATACAGGCTGACCAACACCACAAACTGGAGGAGGAGTATCTTTTACACAGGTTTGTGTTACAGGATCCCATGTATAACCTGTGTTACACGCTATAGGAACACAGGCAGTACCGGCTGCATTTAGTGTGTAACCTGAAGCACATACAAGTGCAACATTAGTATTGTTCAGTGTAAATGTTGAACTTGCTGAATCAGTAGCATTTCCATCACTATCAGTGGCATCAAGTGTGAGTTTTAAAGTTTCATTTTCAGTAATGCCTGTTTCAGTAGCAAACGTAAATGAAACGACTGCTTGAGAACCGCTGTCTATTGTAGCAGTTCCTGTTAGTGAACCGGAAGCCAAGTCTCCAGATACAAGTGTATATCCTGATGTGCAAGAAAGAGTCCAGCCAACTGTCACACCTGAACCTACAGCATTTCCCTGTATAGTAAGTGATATAGATTCGCCTTCATCTACTGCACCTTTATTTGTAATAGAATATTCAACTACACGTTCTGATCCATTATCAGGATTACTAGGTCCGGTGTTACTCGGCCGCGGAACACAAGCGTTAGATTCAGCGTCCCAAATATAACCAGATTGACAAGTAGGTTGAACAACAACTTCCTCATCATATAGAAGTTCCGTTACAATAGCTTCCCATTTACTAGCTTTTAAATTTTCCGCATACATAATTTCTGCGTAAGGAACGTGTGCTATAGCTCCAGTCTGACCACACTCGTCAGATGCTCCCGAAAAATCCGGCAAAAGTGAAATAAATTCGTCAGAGAAATAAGGACGCATAACACCAATAGATTTATGTAAAGAACATTTGTAATCAGGATCATTTACTGCTGCTGTAGTAAATCCATTAAATGCGTCTACTAACAATCCGTTTTTAAATCTATCTACACCTGATTCATCTAAGAATTTCTCATCTTTAGATGCTTGTTCTAATATAGACAGAGAAGTGTAATACTCAAGATTTTCAATTCTTTTTTCTAGGCCACCAATTTGTGACATAGTATACTTGGGATTATTTACCTTTCTAACTTTATTAGCCAAATCTAATCTTGAATAGTATTTACCCGATGCCGCACTCAAAGAAGGATATGGTTTAGCCACAAGTGTAGCCAATGTCATATCTTTACTAGTTTTAGGCATAGGAATGCTTGGCTTTGTAGAAGCAGGATTAGATACAAGCTCAATAGAACCTGTAGGAGTGACTATAATTCTATGCCCCTGACCCAAATAGTATTCAAGATCTGTTGTAAATTCTTGTACAGGGACAGGCATAGTTAGACCATTAGAAGGTCTTGTGATAGTTATTGCACTGCTAGGATTCTGAGTTGCAGAACCTAATGTAGCCGTAGGAGTTGCTGTATTAGTTGCATAAGGTCTAAAATCTAATTCATCTCTAAGGTCTACTGTTCTGCCTTTGCTATTAACATATAAAGGCACCTCTTGTAGTTTCATTGTGTTTGCTGATATTGCGGCTGCATATGAATCTATACAAGAAAAAGTAGGACCAGTAACAGTTCTACTAAAATAGTCAAACTTAACAAGTAAGTAAGGTCTGGCAGTAAAGTCTACAGTGGCCGAAGGTTTCTTAAATATCTTAGCGAGTCCATAGTAGTTATCTCGCTGACCGTTATCGAATCTAAACTGACTCGTTACGTCTATTCCATCGGAAGCTGCTGAAAATGCTGAAGAATGAGCCCTGATTGATGTTATTCTAAGTACATCAGCTACACCTAAATTAAATTCTATTTCGGAAGTAGAATAAGTATCAGTACCGTCAGCAAGAAGTGTCACATATTGATCTGTATTCAGAGTTTTTGAAATTGGCGTAGTATCTGCTACTTGAACATTGGCATAAATTTTAACATCTAGGCCAGAAGATGCAACAGCTGTTGCTCCTAGGTCTATAGTAATTTCTGTATCACTAACTACGGTTACACTTCTGCCTGTAGCAGTGAGATCTAACATTTCTCCCAATGAAAGTGTGTCAGTAGGAGTAGTTGTTGTAAAAGTATCTTCAGCTACTACCTGAATATTAGCAAGAGCTGTAGTATCGCTCAATACACCGGTCGAGTATGGGAAAGTTTCATTACCGCTTACGGTTATGGATACTTCACCATTAGCTGCTACTGTAGCACTAAATTCTTTTGTATACTGAAAATCGTAGTCGTATGTTCCGCCAGGTGCAATAGTCTTTGTATTTCTAGCCGGTAGTGGGAAAAATACTGAATTGAATGCCTTTTCTTTCAACACTGCACCGTAGTTTGCGGTACCTGCGTACTGCCAAGTGATACCACCATCTGTTGCAGTGCCAGAAGTATGTGTAGGTCCTGAACCACTTGAAGCAGAAGTACCTGCTACTGTCGCAGTATATAGATAATCACCATTGTATGCAATTTGATTTGGTGCAAAGTATGTACTAGTTGCCCATGCTTTAGCATTAGCATCAATATTATTTAATACAACGTCTGCAAAACCATCAGCATTTGTATCATTATAATACAAACTTTTTACATTTTCAAAGTTATCAGAGGTCATTTTAACATCATACAAATAAAGCCTGTACTGAGCAGATGCTGAACCTACTGTTCCTGATTCACGGACAAAGTGACGAATTTTAGCTGTACCTATAGCATTCCCTGATGCTGTTGTCCCTGAGAAAGTCGCAGAAGTTACCGCTGTCTGTGCAGCATCATATAGAGTAACTTCAGCACTACCGTCTACATCCCAAGCACCACAAGTTTCATTCACAAGAATGTAGTTACCATAGTTTGTAGTTATTGTAGAATCTTCTTTTGTTTCCGTATCAGTAGGTTTGTCTATTATCAATAATTTACGATTAGTCAGTCGTAAAGGGTGTCCGCCCACTTCACAATAACCGGGAGAAATTTCTGCTACTAATTTTGTAGCATCGCCACCATTAGCAGAAGTAAACACACCACCATTAACACCGTCGTTAAGGTGTTCTTTTAACTGAACAGTCAGACCATGATCTACAAAGTTACCGTATGTTTCATAGGCCCTTTCATTCATTATATCGCCTAGACGATTTAGTCCGCTGGTCCTAATATCATTTCTGACTAATCTACCATACTCCCACTGTCCGTATTCAAAAAACAGTTCAGGAAGAACAGCAGAAGCTGCATATGATTTTAGTTGTGCAGTAATATTATATCGGTCTGCACCGGGTGCATTGAAGTTATAAGAGCCTGATGCTGGATCTAAAAGTGTCTCATCATCAGTGTATGCTTTTACTGTCTCTGTTAGTTCAAAACCTATTTTACGAACAACAGAGTTGCTAAAAGGATGTACGTAAGTAGACAATGTATCCGTAAGAATAAATTGTTCTTTTGCATATATTACACCAGGAGATAATTGTATTTTGGTTGTAGTACCATAATAGTTATCTGCATGAGTTACAGGGCTTGCGGCCAAATTACTAGTAACAAACTCGGTATTTAAATGAGAGCCCCCTGAGATTACTTTTAATCTTTCAGCTCCAGAGAAATGTTCATCACCCTCACCTCGGCCGTTAAAATCTAAGTATGCAAGATAAAAAGCCTTTAGTGCCGGCCTTCCTGATACAGATCCTTGTACAGTGCCTATGATTTTAGCTTTAATTCCTGTAGTCTGTCCTTCAACAATAGCACCCCTAAACTTCTCCATTTGTGCATTGGTCAATGCTGTTGTCGTAGTAACACCGTTAGGATAATAATCATCATTAATTTTAATATAAGGAACTGCAATAATAGATTCTTCACATCCACTAATCACTGCGCCTTCTTTGAGTGTAAAACTTCCAAGATTAGAAATTTGATTTTGAAGAACTGTTTGTAGCTGGGTCAGTTCTCTTGCTTGTACAGCAACACCAGGCTTAAAGAGAATCCTGTTATAATTTTTTGTTGCGTCAAAATCGTCAAAATACGGAGAAGTATTTAAGTTGAGTGCCATTTCCTAATCCTAGAATGTTAGTATTGCTTTAATTGTTTCTACCTGATCTTCTTGCCTGTTAATATAAGGCCTGTTTTCAATGTAAATAACCTCACCGGAATTTACGTTTATTTCAGGTTGATCGGTAGAAGATGTATAACTATTTATACTCAAACCTGTAACGCTGGTTGTACTATTTGTAATAACGCTACTAGAACTTATTATGTCTATTATAGGCTGTAGCCAAACATAGTAGTTTGTGCTGTCTACTTTCTTTTGTATTACTCTAAATCTGCCGCCGCCACCTGTTGTTATGAGGTCATCTATATTGTATTTGGCGTGTTCGGTTGCACTACCAACTTCTATTCTATGTGTATTAGTGCCTGTTACAGCAGTATAAACTTGTGTATCACTATCGTATTGTTTTAAGTTTCTTATAAGCCCGACTTGTCTAAAATCGTTGCCTATGAATAAATCTGTATTAGTATTGTCATCAAAATTTACGACAATACTTATATTGTTTGCATATAACTCATTTATAGGATGAGCTCCATGCCCATCGTAAGGAGAAATAACAGCTCTTGCTGTAGCTCTGGTATCTACATCTGCATTTTCATTGCCTGCTAAATCAGTAAAGGTAATCTCAGCAAATGTGTATCCTGACCCAGAATTAGTTACATCAACAGCAGTAATTTGCCCATCAGAATTAACTGTGGCGGCCGCTTCAGCCCCTGTACCGTCTCCCGTAATAATTACTCTAGTTCCGTTAGCCGTATAACTAGTACCCAATCCAATAATATCAATTTTATCTATAGTACCTTGAGTAGAGGTTGATTCAACAGCAGACTGTAGAGGAGGTAAAGCATCAGTATCACCGACGTTTACTACAACAGTTGCTCCTGATCCACCCCCGCCTGAAATAGTTGCAAGAGCAAAAGAGTAACCTGCTCCTGCATCTGTAATTGTAATAGCACTAACAGCGCCAGCAGAAACTGTAGCTGTTGCTGTAGCTCCACCACCGTCACCTACAATAGTAACAGTAGGTGTACTAGTATATCCTGAACCACCGTCTGTTATAGTGATAGAATCTACTTCACCATTAACATCCCCGTAAGGAGTAGTTGTAAGTTTTCTTACAGGTATATAGTTTGTATCTAAAAATTTAGTTTGATCTGATGAAGATATTTGAAACATAAACTTCCATTTATAACCATCAGACAAGATAGCTACAGAGGTAGCTGTAGACGTTGGTTTTATTGAACTTTGTGCGCCATTATTATTGTCTAAACATTTATAGACTTTATATTCATCTGTCATTACATAAAAGTTGGCATCTTTTAATGAAGTTGCTCCTGAAGTAGCTTGGTAATAAGTAGTCTCACCTGCAGAACCAAAAACATCTATGTAAGGTCTACCGTATTCGTGGTCATAAGCGTCATACACTTGACCATTTTCCCAATCTATTCGTCTTGCAACGTGACATATATCAGCAGCATCTGCTTTTTGTGCGACAATGATATTTTTTCTATAATCATTTAGATCACAATCGTTGTCTATAGGAGCAGGAGGCGATTGTTCGTCACTCCAAGCAGTAGTTCTACCTAAAGTAATATAAAAATAATCATGTGGGGCGCCGGTAACTACCGGTTCAACAAGATCCCGTTTAAAGGATCTTGCTAAACCGATTCGGCCCAATATAGATAGAGCTATAGCCACTATATTTACCTATTAAGAAATAGTTACAGTCCAGGTTACAGTCATGCTGTCAGAAGCACCTTTGTTGATTACTGAGAAAACAGTACGACAAAGCATTGTGCCTGCTGAAGAAGCATTAAAAATACCTGCTTCTGTAAGTGCGCCAGTACCAGTACCAGCTGCGAAAGTACAAACATACGCAACAGCGTTGTCAGTAACAGTGGTAGAAGTAAGAGCTGTACGAGATGAGCTTACTGCTGAACCAAGAGCAGTGTCACCAGAAGCGGCTGCTGTGTTATCAGTGCCTACTTCCATGTGTGACATTGCAGTAGCAGTTGCGTCTTTCATACGTGAAGCAATGAAGTCAAGGCCAGTGTCAACAACCAAGTTGTTTACAGTGAAGTCCTCTTTAACATTACCAAACTCATCCTTAAGTACGACATTTACTTTACCTGTCGCTTTCATAGTTTCTTTGTTAAACATTTTCGTTCTCCAAAATTGTTATAGTGTGTAATTAGTACCAACATAACTTTCAGCGAAGTATGTTGGATCCGAATAATTTTGTACGTTTGCAGTAGCACTTTCTGTTGCTAGTGCGCCACTGTCTGTAATGTTCTTACCGAAATCTTTTGCGTCTGCCTCTGCAGCGCCTGCTGAATCTGTATTAGCATTACTTGTATTTATAACCGGTACATCAGTTGAGGTCAGTGTTTCAGCATTATTTAAATCATAACTTATAATAAGTTGCTGTGTAGCTGTTGCACTGTCAGCCAGTACCTGTTCAATACTTACTTCTGTAATTACACTGTCTGAAGTTGTTACACTATCAGCCAATGTCTTACCGACACTTACTTGGTTTTCGTCCGCTATTGAAGCTCTATCGTCAGTTGTCGCTGTATCTGCAATCGCTCTAGTAAGTGTCCAACTAGTTCCGTTGTCAGTTGTTGTAGCTGTATCTGACGGATTCTTACCTACTGTCAGTGTGCTAGATTCTGTGGCTGTTGCCGAATCCGCCAAGCTGACCGGTATGAATATTTGTGCGTTAAATGATTCTGTAGCTGAAACACTATCACTGAAAGAAGTTATGTAACTTATTGCATGACTTTCAGTTGCCGAAGCAGAATCATTCAGTCGCTTACCTATTAAGACTTCATTTTCATCTTCTATTGAAGCCTTATCATCAGGAGTTGCTATGTCAGCAAGAACCTGTGAAATATTAAAATTATTTATTACCTCTGTAACAGACACAGAATCAGATGGATTTGGTTGTATGTTTAGTACCGGTGTATCTGATACTGACTGTGCTTCAGTAAATGGTAAACTCGTTCCTATTTCTACTGTCTCTGCTACTGTGGCTGTATCTGTAAATGATGCTGTCCACGTTACAACAGGAACAAAAGTTTCTGACGCTGTTACTGTATCTGAAAAATCTATTATTTTTTCCATAACATAACCAAACAATTCAGTAGCAGTAACAGTATCTGATGGGTTTACGCCCCAGTCATATAAGTATGCAAATGATTCAGTAACAGAGACAACATCCTGTAAATACTTTTGATAACTTATCTGAAGGCCGCCATCTCTTACATAGAAATCATTATCCAAGTAATCGCCGGCATCATTAGCAAAGTAATTTTGTTCTCCTGCGTCATCTGAGATTGTTGTATCTGTCAACGCTTTATTGACAGTAAAGGGGCCTATTTCTTCGCTTGTTGTTGTCGCATCTTCTGTATTTTTGCCGAAATGTATTACAAAACCACCTTCTCCCAGATAAGAATCAGCATCAACCATGTAATCTTCAGCAAAGTAATCCTGTGAACCTGAGTCATCAATAGTTGCACTATCAGCCAAAGGTCTTTCTACTAGTTTAGCAACAAGTTCGCTTGTAGTTGTAGTGTCCTCTTTGACCATGAAATATTCAATAGCAATTGCATCAGATGTATCACCGCCTTCGCCTGCGAATATATCTTCCTCGAAGAATCGAATATGATAACCAGGTGCAGTTACAGTAATATCAGAGAAAACTACTTCATTTGTGATTGTTAGATCACCAAATACTTCCCATCCAGCAGGATGAATTGTTCCTTTAATAATATCATTCCAATCGCTCTGAGGAGTAGAAGATTTGACAATATAAGAATAACTTTGATATTTACGATTATCCTGTAGTCGGTTAACATCAGAGAGTTTGCCTCTGTCATCTACATATTGGCCTGTATATGTAAATAGATAACCAGTGGTTAGTGTAACAGTTGATGTTTCACCTGTAGCAGATGTAAGTACAAGATCTACTGATCCTTTATTGAAACCATACCCAGGTGTAATGATTCTCCATGTTGAAGGAGCGTTAGAACTTGATACAGTTATTATTTTACCATAAGAATCATTGGTGCCGCCAATAATAACATAATCCTCAGCAAAGTAATCTAGTGCGTACCCTATAGCATCATCACCAGATTCATTTATAGAAAAGACTTGTCCTGCTGAGAATCCTGCGTCAGCGCCTGAGTATGTTCCTGCTGATATGCTTGTTAAAGTTCTTCCTAAATATGCTTTTACATTAGAGCTTGAGGGCAACTCATCTCTTAGTACAATAAAGGTTCTTCTACTGTCAGTGTTTAAGGATAAAGTAGTAGTAGACGAGTAATATCCAGAACCTTTATTGTCTATGTCAAAATCAGTAATTACACTGTTTGCTACTTCTGCTCTAATCTCAGCGCCAGTTCCACCAGAAGGATCTATGATACTAACAATAGGAGCAGCAAGATAATCTTGTCCAGCATCTGTTACTGTAACATCATTTAGTTTTAACTCGCCTTCAACGAGTGTTGCTACATCAAAGGTAAGATCTGCGCCACCGCCGCCACCAAGATCTGCATCTGCAATAGTTATAGTCTCATCTATTACAAACCCTTCACCATCAGTGTCAATAGTTATAGTTGCGGCACCCGCGCCGTCAACAACAACAGTAAACTCGGCAGCTGAGCCATCGCCATCTGAAGTCCAATCAGCAGTTGTGATTGTATATGTGCCTGCCGCACGACTTGCATCTGCGGCTCCGATAGTATCTACTGTATCAATGGGGCCTTCCCATACAGGTGTAGCTCGACCGTCTGCGCCAGGACCAGGTATTGATGTTCTTGCCGATTCAAATTTTAGATATACTTCATATTGTTGAGGAGCGGTGTAGGCTATTTTTATTACATCTACAACCTCTGCTTCTATTTTATATAAACGAGTAAGAGTGCCTGTAGTAGAATAGTAACATAAATCTATTAACTTTCCTTGAAGATTTAGCACTTCATAATCGTTAGCAGATGTTACCTTAATAGCCTGTGACTGTTGCCATCTACCATCAGATGCACGTAAAACATATTTGCTTGGATATATTACGTCAACATCTTCTCCGTAAAACAAACGGAAAAAGGACTCCGTAGAAGCCTTTGTCCCTTTACTCTCATAGATGTCCTTAATGTGTTTATAGAAAAACTTTTTATCAACAGGAATAGTTTTAGGCCATTTTCTAGCCAGAAGCAAACGCCATTTTTCTAACTCGTTGTCAGTTGCTTCGTCAATATCATAGTAGCTTTTATTTAATAGTAAATTGATTGGATTGTTTTCTGAGTCCATCCAATCATAGTATTTCTCTAAGAAAGTTACAAAGGTAGTATAATCATTTTGTACAAATTCAGGTAGGGTATACTTTACATTATTTGCGTTTACTTTTATGTGTTCTGATTTAGGACCGTGGGCAAAATTAAGGACTGCTGTAAGTATTGCTCCACCAGAACCTGCTACAGTAACAGTAGGAGTAGAGGTATAGCCGTTACCAATGTTTGTTACAGTAACAGTAGCAATCTCACCACTAACAACGGTACAAGTAGCTGTGGCGCCTGTTCCGCCGCCGCCTGAAATTGTTATAGCAGGAGGATTGGCAGAATTGTATCCGCTACCTGCGTTGGTGATTGTTATAGATTCTACATATCTATAGAAACTAGGTATCTGATGAGCCATTAATCATCTTCTGTATATTGGCTGACTATTATTTCTAATCCTTTTCTAGCGCCTGTTAAAGTATTAAGAACAGTATCGTCCCTAGTCAAAACAGTATTTTTAGAAGGATAAGCTACAACAGCACTAGAACCATCCGGTGCTGATACTCTAGTCAGAACATTGGTTTTAATATCTTTAACGTCATCATGTGGTTTAAAATTAACACGTATAAAGGTGTCAGGGCCTACATAACTAGCAATAGTTGCAGTAAAATTAATTAATCCAGTATCATAATTAACAGTACCTACTAATGATAGATTTTCACCTGTTTCATTTTGTAAATATATTTTACCATTGCCATTATATTCTGGGGGATTAACGCCTGTATCAGGGATGTCTACTAATTTGCATTTAATAGTTGCAGTCTCTACAGTAGCATTGAACCAAGTAGAATGTAATGTTCTAGGTTCTAATTTATTATGAAACTCCATTTGAAATGACTCAGCAACAGTCAAAGTTCTTGGCGTAAATCTTTTTTGTAATTTAGGATTTATGTTTATAGATATAATAGAGTTTGAAGCAGCTTTTACGTAATTATAAAGTCTGCTCAAATAAAAGTTTTTATTTAGAACATTTAATTCATTCGTAAAGTAGTTATTTACAGCCGTTGTCACAACGGCCTGAATACCACCTTGAGTTAAAGGAGTGGACTTAGGATTGTAAACGACCCCAATTTTTAGTTGAATGTAAGTGCGTATAGGATCTACAAACTCAGCCAAAATACCCAAAGGAGCTTTTGGTGCAATTATTTCTGTTTGTATAGCATCTTTATCATTCTGTGTTATTGTTGCACCCTCAACAGGATCCAAAGATATAAAAACCTTTCCGTAAATAGGTGGAATATTATCTTCTCCGCCCCACACAGAAACCGATTGTATATGTGTGTTACTTGCTTTTATAAGGGCTTCATAGTCAGCAGAAGTCACTGCTCTATTTCTTGTCTGATTATAACGAGGAGCAGATTGACGTATTGAGTCTATAGTTTCTCTATCTTGACCACCAGAAGAATTGCTTACTACTGTTACGCTTACTGACTCTCCTGATGTAACAAATGTCTCTGTTACAGAAAAAGAAGAACCAAAATTAGCAGCTTCACCTGTTGAATTTATATAGTCTATAATAACAACATTTCCTGCTTCTAGTTTTTTACCTATATAATCATCACCAAAACGAATAATATAAAGCCCATCAATATCTTCTTCAATAAAAAAGGCTTTTGTAGTTGTACTTACGTCTGTAATATTAGTATAATTTTTATATGTAGAAAGTGTTAAGTTTGTAGCAGAATCCTGTACTCTAACTCTTATTGTAGTAGTATCTACATTTTTATTCGGTATAACAAATGGGCCCGACACGTTGGTAGAGTCTACCAAAAACCTATTTTCAACTCTTGTACCTTCAGTTACAGATAGGTTATCAAAATAAAAACCGCCTACACCGTCTCTTGTTTCTTTATTTACAGTTACAGTATTTCTAGGATAAAAATAATAATTTTTTTGTCCTATAACTGAGGTAAAAATTACATCTCTACTGAGAGTTAAGGAAGTAACAGAAGCCGGTAAAATTGATCCTGTGATAGCAAGATTAATTACTGCCGTTGATCCTCTTACCGAACGAGGAGTATAGCCGAGAGCTTTAGCATGAGATACTACAGAGTTTCTTTTTATAGCAGTATCTAAGAATCCTTCGTTGGCCTGCATATGTGCTAACATAGCATTGTAATGGGTATTATATGCTAAGGCATCAAGCAATACGGACATAGCAGAGCCTTCAAAGTCATAATCACTAAACTCTGATTGTGCTTCTAAATAATTTTTCAGACTTTGTTTAATGTCTGCAAAATCTAATTCTGTTACATTTAATTGCGCCATGTTACCTTAACCTTGCTAAGTTTGCTGTTATTATTTGAGGCTGTGGAAACCCTACTACTGCATACTGTAAATATACATTATAAGAAACTTCATCTTGACCAACAGTTACATCTAATTCTTGTATAAGTGCTCTAGGCTCGTATGTTTCTATGACTTGTTGTATATTTTTTCTTAAAAGATTTGCTGTCAACCCATCAATTTGACCGAACAAATATGACCTTAAATTTGCTCCTTTACTAACCTCAAAGGGTCTCTCGTAAAAGTTGGTTTGTAATAATATCTGAATTGCTTGTTTGACAGCAGCTACATCTGTTTTTTTATTTAGATCAGAGGTAATTGAGTTCTTAGTAAAACTCAAATCAAAGTCTTTATAGACTCTAGATATTTTTTTAGTTTCTGTGGACATACGAGTATTTATAACCTTAAATGTTAAATCTTAGCCGCGAATCTGAAATTCCTTCATACTCAATTAGCGCTTCTTCTTCTTGTGCCTCTAGATCTATAACAAACTCTGGTTGTATTACTATAGGTTGCTGTCTGCCTCCTGGCAAATCTATACCCCATTTACCTGGTTCTATAACTATAGGTTTACCTCTCAATACTAGAGAACCGTCTGCTGCTTTACCATAGTCATCAACCATATGACATAAATTCTTAGCAGTTATAGCTCCATCTTTGATTAAGGATACTACATTATCATAATCTATATCAACACCGCTCCATTTGTTTTTAAAGTTAGACACTTCATTTGCAATTTGTTCTGTTGTCAATACTGCATTTATTGCTGTTGAAGCTATTGGTTTAACTTTATTAACAAACCCTCTCAAATCCTGAGAAAAAGACCCCTCTTCACCTTCTTCATATTCAATAGCCTGATCTGCATACTCTAATATGCCGCCAACAGGATCGTTATAGAATTTCATAACTTTTTCATAATGAGCATAATATTCTGCATATTTTTCTGCACCAATAATATATTCTGCAATGCCTTGTCCTGTAGTAGGAAAGCCAGGTATAAAAGTAGCAGCAAGGCCTAGTAAACCAGCCGATTCATCTAGTCCGGCTAGTGTATCTAAAAGCTCCATTTGCTTAGGACTTAAACCACATCCATGCGTTGCTTCTGCTTCTGTATCGTGTTCTGACATTTCTTATCCTAAGGTATTGAAGGAGTAGTAGGAGCACCGAGTGATGTTGCTACGTGTTTGTGTAAGTTCAAATCAATACCTGTAATAGTAGTAACCTGGGTTCCTAAAATATTTCCAGTCACGTTATACATACCTAAATGTGATGTAATTGGTGTCGTAATTTGCCTAACACCTGCAATAGTATTCTGTAAGCCTATAACAGAAATAGTCTGTGTTGCTCCTGATTCAAGTAATTGATTACCAACACAAGCAACCTTTTGTGAAACTCCGGAAGTCAAATCCATAGCTATTCCAGAATTTAATTTAACATATGCTGCACTTTCTAAAGAGGCCATCAGTGGACCTTGTGCTTTGAAAACAGTTCCCGCATCACAAGCAATACTTTTAGCTGCTGTCAATGTAATAGTTTTATTTCCAGATGATATGTTCATTTGTCCGCCAGATGTAAATTGTCCTCTACCCTGCGCGGTAAAACTTATGTCGTTTGCTGCACTAACAATGAAGGCGCCTTGACCATCACTGTTACCTATATTGTAACCTACATTTGAATGGCATTCTAATACATCAGTTCCTATGACCTTAGTATGACGATTTTTTTCAACAATAGTAAATTGATTGCCTTTAATCTCCTCATACTTATCACCCTCAACAAGCATTTTACAATCACCTTTAATTGTAACATTACACCCGCCTGTTATATAAACATCTTTGCCTTGCATAACAATCTCAACATCTCTAGATACTATTTTAGTAACCCTAGTTCCGTCTGACTGTATTTCTCTATATGTCCCTGAATTATGATACTCATGTATTCTGCCATTAAAAGGAGTATCGTCTACTTCAAATATGTGTCCTGATTCAGTTTCTTTAACGTGATTGTAAGGATAAACTGAGGTTGTTCCATTTTCAAAAGTCGGAACAGTCCCAGGTTCACTGTAGGTTCCTTCTCCTGTAGTCCCCCAGCGAGCATGAGGTTCAGACCAAGATCCGTTCTCATATGAAGCTCCTGAAATATTCGGGGAAGTGTTACTAACATCAGGCGCTCTCGCAGTAGGAACTTCTTCCACTCTAACACTTCTTTTCTTAATTAAGCTAGCGTGTTTCTCTGCTTCTCCGCCTCGGGCTAATCTTGACAAGTCGGATTCTTTGAGTCCGTTTCTACCTTCTTTAGTAGTGAAAGGATAAATGTGTTTTGGATCGTTAAAACCTACTTTGTCATCTTCTACTTTTTCTGTAGGAAGGCCTGGCATCGAGCCAAGTATAACTGGTTGTTGTTCGTCATCACCATCAACAA
>Ga0255782_10000279_pt1 | contig 45847 bp, 25 predicted proteins | sample 101ome_26_FD_179980 | JGI IMG/M metagenome (GOLD analysis project Ga0255782, IMG submission 179980) | Coastal salt marsh microbial communities from the Groves Creek Marsh, Skidaway Island, Georgia - 101408AT metaG (version 2) | ecosystem: Environmental > Aquatic > Marine > Intertidal zone >...
CGAGGAGGCATCGGTCGTCGTCTCCACGCCCGCGCCGTGCCCGTGCGCGCGCAGACGACCGATGGGCGCGGCGCGGGCGCGACGCGCGCGGCCGCCTCCACCGCGCGCGCCGCCGAGAATGAATCACCCTCGCGCTCTCGCGCCTCGGCGTCACGCGCGGCCGTCGCGGAGACGTCGACGACGGCGACGGATACGCGCGCGGAGACATCCCGCGCGACGTCGCGCTCCGTCGCCGCGCCGCGACGGTACACGCCAGGTTGGAGCGCCATCGTGTGCGGGACACGGGCGTTCCGCGGTCGCGCGTGCACGCGGTGGTCGCTCGTATTGAAGGATGTGATAACGCCATGTGTGTCGATGTGCGACACGATCGACGGTCTGGTGCATCGTGATTCACTTCTCGGTTCTTCGGTACGTATTCGAACGTAAAGATACGGTATGTACATGAAGATTGTGTGTGTAAAAGCCACCGACGCCGCCGTCGACATCCGACCCTTTAACGTGGAATCCCATCGTCGCGTCGTCACACGTCGTCCGTCGTCATGGCGGAGGATCTCACGAGCGCGGTGCGTGCGCGATGCGTCTCTCCTCGCGTCTCTCCTCGCGTCTCGCGTCGTCAGACGGTCCTCATCGCGCGGCGAGTGTGCGCACGAATGCGCGCGCGCAGAGGGTTTTCGAGCGCGCTCGACCGGCGACGACTCGATCGCGCGCGAGAGGGGTGATGACATCGCGAACTCGGCGAAGAATTCACCGAGCGTGACGGTGCTCGTGGTCGTGCGCGCGATGTGTGCGCCGACGGGGTGACTGACGATGGGTATCGCGCGCGATGGACTCGACTCGACGCAGATCGCGGCGCGATTGGACGCGCACCTCGTGTTGCCGCTCTTGGAGTTTGCGTTGGCGAAGAAGACGCACGATGCGAAGGATTTGACGGATGCGAAATTGGAGATTTTGAACGCGACGAACATGTGTGACCTCGCGGCGGAGGTGAGCGGACAAGGGGCGACGGCGGAGATGAAGGCGAAGCGGGACGCGGCGGTGGCGACGCACGGGACGCTGGCCAAGGCGGCGGAGCGAGGGGTGAAATTCGCGAGCGATGCGAACGCGATGCGAGCGATGCGACGCGATAAGGCGGAGAACGTCAAGTTTGCGGCGGAACATCACGGGGTGACGAGCGAGGATGTGGAGGCGTTGTACAAGTTTGCCAAGTTTGAGTACGAGTGCGGCGATTACGCGTCGGCGTCGGAACACTTGGGCGCGGCGCACGCGCTCAGCGTGGACGTCGCGAGGAGTGAGAGCGCGTTGTGGGGTAAGTTTGCGGCGGATATTTTGTTGCAAAACTGGGCGGCGGCGTTGGATGATATGAATAGATTGCGCGACGCGTTGGAGAATAACGCGACGACGAGCACCCTGGTGAAGATGAAGCAACGCGCGTGGTTGCTCCACTACGCTCTGTACGTCTTCTTCAACCACCCGAACGGACGTAACCAAATCATCGACGTACTCTTCCAAGAGCGATACATGCAAGCGGTTCAACAAGAGGCGCCGCACTTGTTGAGGTATTTGACGGTGGCCGTCGTCGCCACGAAGAAGCGCAGAAACATGCTCAGAGACTTGCTGAAGATTATTCAGAGCGACGTCTACCGCGATCCGGCGACCGATTTCGTCCTCGCGCTCTTCGTTGATTACGACTTTGCCAAGGCGCAAGAACTGCTCCCGGTGTGCGAAGAGATGATTGAAAAGGATTTCTTTTTAATCGGGTGCAAGGAGGCGTTCGGCGAAAACGCGCGCTTTTACGTCATCGAGAGCCACTGCAAGGTGAACAAGCACATCGACATCGGTGCATTAGCGAATGATTTGAAGATGAACGCCGACGACACCGAGGCGGCGATCGCACACCTCATTCGCTTGGGAAAGCTCAAGGCGCGCATCGACGCCGCCGCCGGCGTCGCGCACGTCGTCGTCGAGACCAAATCCGTAAACGAGCAACTCATCGAAAAGACCAAGGCGTTGCTCTCGAAGACCAACGCCCTGACGCAAGCCGTGTTGGCGAACACACAGGCCCAGGCGTACTAAAAAACGAACGTTGTAATTAGAGTCAAACAGTCGAATCGCGCGGAGGAGCCCAAACGAATGATTCGCCTCGCCTCGCCTCGCCGTCGTCGTCCCGCGTCACATCGCGATGCTTCGAGCCGTCTCTCGCGCGTGTCACCGCGCGGCGTCCTCGACCCGTCTCGCGCACTCGTCCGCGGGTAAAGATCTCGTCGAGCGCACATCGCGCGCGCCGGAGACGACATCCCCGTGGCGTCCAGTCGTCGACGACGAGACGAAGCGCGTGTACTATTGGAACACACGCACGGGGGAAACCACAGCCGTCGGCGCGCCGAGACCGCGCGGCGAGCACTCGGCGTACGACGCGGCGCCTCCGCGCGCGGTCGAGGGCGTGGGCGTGCAGATGGGCACGGCGTTCGTCATGGGCGCGGGCGTGTCCATGGGATTCGCCTTCGTCGGCGTCGTCGCGCGACTCTTCGGGTGAAACGAGAGACGCGGGCGAGTAGCGTGTAGCGTTTAATGTACATTACAAGCGTGCGTGCGAACAGAGATCAAAAAGAATTCATCCGTGTAAGCGTCGAAAGCTTGAGCGCGTCGTCGCCGCGCGTCGGCACAGAAATCACGCGTCCTCGCGAGACAGTCTCGCCAGCGCCTCGAGCGCCGAACACCCGCGTTCGCGCATCGCGCGCTCGATCGAGCGTCGAGTGAGTCGTCCGAATCGAGCGAATGCATCATCGTCGTCGTCTTTGCCGTCGTCGACACGCGCGTCGTCGGAGGCGTCGGCGTCGCATCGCGCGCGAAAGTCCCAAAAGTTGTCCCGGGACGTCGGCGTCTTCGGGACGCTCCCAGCGTTCCGAGAGACGTCGTGAAAATCAAACCCCGCGTCCGCGCGCGTCGAACGGCGGTGCGCGCGCGAGAAGGCGTCGGCGTCGCGCACACAAAAAGCCTCGGGCGTCGTCCCGTCGGACGCGCGACTCGTCTCGCGTCGTTCGGACGCGCCCTTTGAGCGGTGGGCACTTTCGGTGGGCACTTCACCTTTTCGGGGACGGGTCCACCGCGGCGCGTTCGAGCGCGCGCGCGCGAGCGTCGGCAGTGGGACACCGAATTCATCCGTCACCAAGCACATGCCGCGCGTTCGAGCGCGCGCGGGATGTCGTGGCGTCGTATACCTTTGTCCCAGACCGTCAGAACCCCACCGTGTGGAGGTGTTGACGCGTTTTGACGACTCGTCGACTCGAGCGCCGCGTCCCCTTGGAAACGCGAAGGGACGGGTCGATAACGCGTTTCGAACCGTCGCGTCGTCGCGTCCGAGAGCGTCCGAGCGCGGGTCGGCGTTTCCGAGACGAAGTGGATATGAATAGACTGCGCGCGAGCGACTACTACGCGACGACGCTCGTCGTTTTTTTCGCCACGAACGAGACGATGCTGTACGCGGTGGCGAGGAAGGTGAAGAAGGCGATGACGGCGAACGTGGCGAACCACTCCTGGGCGAAGGGTCTCGCGGATGCGGGGGCGAGACGCGCGGCGGCGGCGGGTTTCTTTTTCTTTTTGTTTTTGCGTTTACGCGCGCCGCCGGCGGATTCCGCTTCCTCTTGCGCCGCGTTGATCTCGTGCGCCTTCAAAAACGCGTCGATTTCCGCCATGCGCTGTGCCTTGCGTCGTTCCTTGTCGAGTTTACGGCGTTGCGTGGACGTCATCGACGTCTCGGCGTCGGGGATCGATTTCGTCTCGGACTCGTCCGCCGTCGCCGACGACGGTTCCGCCTCGACGACGGGTTCGTCGCCCTTCGTCGTCGGGTGACCCTCCGGCGGTGGTTCTTCGTTTTCGTCTCCCGACGCGTCGCCGACCGTCGTCTTTTCCTCCGCCTCTCTCGCCTCTCTCGCCGCGCGTTCCGCCGCCTTTCTCGCCTTTTGCGCCTCCTTCTTCGCCGCCTTCTCCTTGGCCGCCTTGGCCGCCTTCACCTCTTCCTGCCTCGCGCGCGCCGCCGCTTTCGCCGCCGCCTTCTCCACCGCCGCTTTTTCCTTCGCCTCGCGTTCGAGCGCCTCCGCCTCGTCGTCCTCCGCCGCGGCCTCGGCGTCTCCTCTCGCCGCGTCGCTCGTCGATCGTTTCTTCTTCTTCGCCTTGATCCGTTTCGCCTCCGCGACGCGCGCCGCTCTCTCCCGCTCCCGCTCCTCCTCCTCGAGCAACGCGTTCGCCACCGCGTCCGCGTCCGCCAACGCCGACGCGTCTCTGCGTCTCTTCGTCTCCGCCTCGTACGCCTCCGCGTCGCACGCGTCCCTCCCCCACGATCGAATCGTCTCCCCATCCGTCGTCTCGATGATAAACTCCGGCGGCCACTTGGTCGTATCGATCGATCGTACGCGTCCGAACGCCGGCGGCGTCATCGAGACGCCGGTCGTCGTCCCGAACGCGACGACGCGCGTCGACACGACGAACGCGTCCGCCAAGTCCCTCCTCGCCGCGCGTTTCAGGTCCCCCTCCGCGCCGACGTGCTCGGCGTCCTCGCGCAGACGCACGACGAAGACGGCGTTCGCGTCGTCGTGTTCATCCGTCTCGTCTTCGTCCGGTCGACGCGCGACGCGCGCGAAGATTGGAATGTAGCCTTCTCGGGGACGATAGTGGACGAGCGCGTCCACGTCGAGTTCTCTCGCGACGCACGCGCGCGTGACGGTGACGCCGTCGGTCGACGCGTCGGTCGACATGCGTCTCGCGCGCGCGCGACGACGACGACGACGACGACGGCGGCGTCGCGCGCGAACGATTGGGGACGCGTCGCGTCGTGTGTCATCCAACTTCACTTCGGGACGATGACGACGATGGGCGCGTCTCGACGCGCGCGCGACGTCTTGGCGTCCGCGTCGACGACGCGCGCGCGAACGTTCGATCTCATCGCGTCGTTCGCGCGGCATCGCGTCGCGTCCATCGCGACGACATCGACGTCGGGAGAATCGGAATCGAAATCGAGCGCCGGCGGCGGGCCGACGACGACGACGTCGTCGCCGCCGACGTCTCGATGGCGACGAGGCGCGCTCGCGCCGTCGACGCGGACGACGTCGTCGCCTACGCGCGGGTACCTCGAGGCGAAGCGTCGACGACGGGAGGTGCGAGACGCGGTGGCGAGGACGAGGCGACGCGCCGAGGACGAGGCGACGCGCGCGACGGCGGCGTACGGCGCGTCTCGCGGCGACGAGGAAGCGACGGCGCGCGACGGTGAGCGCGAGAGATTCATGCGCGTGGGGGTGTTGGGGGCGCCGAACGCGGGGAAATCGGCGCTCGTGAACGCGTTGGTCGGGGACACGGTGAGCGCGGTGAGTCGAAAGACGAATACGACGCGGACGCGCGCGTTGGGGGTGACGACGATCGGTTCGACGCAGATTGCGTTCGTGGACGCGCCGGGAATCGTCGGTAAGGAACACTACAGAAACGCGGCGCACGCGAGAAAGGTGGAGAACGCGTTTGAGATGGCGATGGATTGCGACGCGTTGGCCTTCGTCGTGGACGCGGCGAGACAGTTGGAGCGAAGAGATCTTCGAGTGTTGCAAACGATGCGTCAGACGCGAGCGTTCATGCGAGAGATGGCGAGCGAGCGCGGGGTCGTCGTACCGCGCGCGGTGTTGGTTCTGAACAAGGTGGATAAGGTGCCGAGAGAGCGTCGCGAGGATTTGATGAAAATCGTCGAAGACGTGCGCGCCGACGGCGGATTGGACGATTTCAAGCGCGTGTTCCCCGCGAGCGCGCTCACGGGCGCCGGCACGCGCGCGTTGCTGGACGATTTGATGGCGCACGCCCCGGAATCACCCTGGGAGTACGATCCGACGCGCACGACGGACATGACGGATGCGCAACGCGCGCTCGAAATCGTTCGAGAGAGCGTCTACAATCGCGTGCATCGAGACCTTCCGTACGGCGTCGACATCGCGCACGTCTCTTGGGAAGATTTTCGAAACGGCGACGCGCGCATAGAACAAAACATTCTCGTCGACACCGCGTCACAGCGTAAGATTCTCGTCGGGAAAACGGGAGAAGTCGTCGGTCAGATTGGTATCAACGCCAGAGTCGTCCTCGAACGCGCGCTCGGCCGCAAGGTGCACCTCATTCTCAACGTTCGATTGAAGAGGAAAAAGAAGAATTATCGAACCGACGACGTCGTGTTCGCTGAAAACTATTAGAATCGCTCGCATCACGATGATAGAAATATAGTAGCAATCACAAAGAAACACACTGTAGAAGACAAAACACAAACACAAACAACAATTCGTAAACGCGGCGCCGACGGCTCACCGTGGTGACTTTTTATCGACGCTCTCGATAATGTCGCGCGTCGCCTCGAGCGCGCTAAAGTAGATGATACCGCCCAATCCGATCTCGAGCGCCCGAGGCGCGGCGCCGCGAAAGAAGAATTTCCACCCGAACGTGTTCGCCAAGTGTTTGACGCCGGCGAGTCCCTTTGGAAACGTCTTCGGATCGATGCCCAACGACGCCGCGCACACCGTGGCGGTTCGACAGACGTCGAACGGGGTCGTGAGCACGCCCGTGACGCACCCAGCGATGCCACCGAGCGTGGCGGTCTCTCGCGCGCTCAAAGGCGCGTTCGGATCGCGGTTTTTCCGAACCGCGAGCGTCGCCTTTTTCATAGTCTCAAACGCGCTCATCTGCACGCAATCAAACGGAAGCTCGCGCGCTAAAAAACTCCCAAACCCGACGAACAGATCACTCTTCCTCGCGCTCAACCGCACCGCCGTGATCAACGACACCCTCCCCACTTGCATCCGCCTCGAGATGACCTCCATCGGCGCCAACACGACGGACGCCGCCAACGCGCCCGCCGCCGCCGCCGCGCTCGGCGACTGCCCAAAGTTTTTCTTCGCCGTCTCGTACGTCGCCATGAAAAGCGCCGTCCCCGGAACCGTCCCGAAGAGATCGGGAAGCAATCCTCGATACAACAGTCGAAGATCGTCTCGAGTCATCCGCGCACCGAGCGCTCGCGCCTGCGCCCGCGTCTTGAGCGTATTCAGCGGAAAGAGCAACAACTGACAGCTCGCCGCCGCCGCCGCGCCGGAGATGACGCCCGCGCGAAGACTCGACGCGATCGCGCTGGACGACGACGAGGAGGAAGACGACGACGTGGACGATGCGCCCGCGCGGAGTCGCCGTCGTTGGCTCCCGTCGTCGCGAGAGGACGAGGCCGAGACGTCGGCGACGTTTCGAGCTCGGCGCGCGGTCGACGCGCGATCGACGCGTCGTCGCCGCCGACGCGCGACGGCGGGCGATGCGGACGCGCGCGACGGCGACGGCGACGACATCGATCGTCCGTTCGTCGCGCGCGTCGCGCGCGTCGTCCACCGTCGTCAACGCGCGCGAGAATGTGAGGTTGGAGCGCGAGTGTGCGCTGGACCGTCGAGACGAGGCGACGGAGACGGAGACGAAGGAACGGATTAGGAAACAATCTGGCTGCGTGTATGAATGACACTCCTTAATCCAACGATTTGGAAACGATCTCGAAGACGTTCTCGCTGAGACCGTCCTTGGCGAGGATGCGCTCGAGCTGCGCGCGCATGGCGGACGCGCGCGCGGGCTCGTACTTGCGCCAGCGCGTAAACGCGCCCACCATGCGAGACGCGACTTGGCCGTTGAGGTCGTCGAGTTTGAGGACGATGTCGGCGAGGAACGCGTACCCGGAGCCGTCGGCGGCGTGGAAATTGTTGGAGGAGGCGCAGAAACCACCGATGAGGGAGTAGACCTTGTTTGGATTTTTAAGGTCAAAGGCGGGACCGTCCATGAGCGCGACGACGTTGGCGAGATTGCCGGGAAGCGACGACGCGGCTTGGATGCCGAGCCACTTGTTCATGACGAGAGGGTCGTGCGACCACTCGGCGTAGAACTCGTCGAGTGCCTTGACGCGTTCGTCGCAATCCTTGCCGCTGAGGGCGCTGAGGGCGGCGATTTTATCCGTCATGTTATCCGCGGCGGCGAAACGCGCGTACGTCGACGCGGCGATTTCCGGCGCGTCCAAGTACGACAGGTACCCGATGCACGTATTCTTGAGAGATCTCGCCGCGCGATCGGCGGGCTCGTTGGAATACTTTTCGGCGCTGTTCGCGGCGATCGTCGCCTCCAAGTCGCTGCGGAGTTCGGTGGCGAGCGTCTTCATGACAAACTTGCGCGCCGCGTGGACGAGCGCCGGATCGACAGTGCCCTCTTCGAGAATGTCGCTCAACTCGCCCTCGGACGGCACCATCATGGCGCGCGCGATGAACGCCTTGTCGGCGTCGGGACCCTTTGCGCCCGCGAGGATCGTGCGCATCGCCGCCGTGATGGCGTCGTCCATCTTGAACGCGCCTTCGCCGCCCTTGATCAAATCTAAGCACAAGTTTCTCAACAACGTTTGACCGGCTTCCCAACGGTTGAACGCGTCGGAATCGTTCGCCATCAAAAAGAGCAAATCGTCTTGCGTGAGGTTGGTGGTCAAGCGGACCGGGGCGCTAAAGTTACGCAGGATGCTCGGCACCGGCTTGGCGTTCACGCCCGTAAACGTGTACGCAGCGTCGGCTCGGTCGAATCTGAGCACCGCCGTCGTGCCGCGCGACTCACCGTCGAGCGTGAGTTCCATGTCCTCGCCGTCCGGCCCGACCAAACCGATCGCGATCGGGCACATCATCGGGATTTTGTTCTCTTGGCCGGGGGTCTTCGGCACCGTCTGCGAGCATCGGACGGTGAACGTCTTGGCGTCGGCGTCGTACTCGCCGTTGACGGTGATTCTCGGCGTGCCCGCTTGCGAATACCACGGCTTAAAGGTGGACAAATCAGCACTGTTGGCGTCCGCCATCGCGGCGAAGAAATCCTCCGTCGTCACCGCTTGACCGTCGTGACGTTGGAAATACAAATCCATACCCTTGCGGAATCCATCTTTACCGAGAAGCGTCTCGTACATGCGCACGACCTCGGCGCCCTTTTCGTATACGGTGACGGTGTAAAAGTTATCCATCTTGATGTACGATTCCGGACGGATCGGATGCGCCATGGGACCGGCATCTTGGGCAAACTGCGCCGTACGAAGACGAGAGACGTCGCCGATGCGCTTGACGCCTCGCGAGTTCATATCGGCGCTGAATTCCTGATCTCTGTACACCGTCAAACCTTCCTTGAGCGACAGCTGAAACCAATCTCTGCACGTGACTCGGTTACCGGTATAGTTGTGAAAGTACTCGTGCGCGACGACGCCCTCGATGGCGGCGTAGTCGGCGTCGGTGGCGCTCTGCGGTGTCGCCAAGACGAGTCTCGAGTTGAAAATGTTCAACGACTTGTTCTCCATGGCGCCCATGTTGAAATCATCCACGGCGACGATGTTGAACAGATCCAAATCATATTCGAGTCCGAACGTGTCTTCGTCCCATTTCATGGACTTGATCAGGCTCGTCATCGCGTGATCGCACTTGTCGATGTTGTGCGCCTCGGTGAAGATGCGAAGCGTCACCTCCTTCCCGGACATGGTGGTAAACTTATCCTCCACCATGCCCAAGTCGCCGGCGACGAGGGCGAACAAGTAGCACGGCTTCGCCCACGGATCCTCCCACACGGTGAAGTGTTTACCACCGTCCAAATCTCCGGACTCGACCAAGTTTCCGTTACCCAAGAGCACCGGGTACTTTGCCTTATCGGCTTCGATGCGCGTCGTGAAGATGGACATCACGTCCGGTCTGTCCTGGTAAAACGTGATTCTGCGGAATCCCTCAGCCTCGCACTGCGTGCAAAAGTTCCCGGACGACTTGTACAGACCCTCGAGTGCGGTGTTCTCCTGCGGCTTGATGACGGTTTCCACTCGCAAATCAAACGCCGTCGTCGGCAAAGACGAAAGCGTGATACCCTTCGCCGTGCGTTCGTACGACGTGAACGCCTCACCGTTCACGGCGATGGACGTCAACTCCACGGATTCATCTCCGTGTAAAAATAACGTCTTCCCCGCCGCGTCGCTCTCCGGTCGCACTCGAACCGTCGACGTCACCGTGGTCGTCGCCTCGCCTAGCTCAAAGTTCAGGTGCACCCTCTCGAACGCGTACGCCGGTCGCTCGTAATCCTTCAGGTAGATGGGTTTCGGCGCCGACGCCACCGCGTCCGCCGCCGCGCTCGCGCTCGCCATCGCGCGCGTCGTGGTCGTCTTGGTCGTCCTGGTTTGCTTTAATGACGTCGACACGCAGCTCACCGCCGCCCTCGCCGCCGCTCTCGCGCTCGCGCGCATCGATCGAAGACGCGGATCGATCGAGCGCCCGGTCGCGCTCCGTTCGCGCTCGGTCGCGCGCGGTCCCTCGGTCGCGGTCGACGGTCGGGTCGACGCGTGGGTGAAAGTGGCGATGAAAAAGTGATACGCGCGTCATATCGCGTCGACCACCGTCTCGCGCGCCGGGCGGACGGGACGTCGAGAATCGCGCGCGCGCGCATCGCGGTCTCGTCCGTCACGCCCGGGTCCCCGCGCGCGCGCCCGTCGCCGCGAGACGCGCGCGCGTACGGGTGCATGTCGCGCCCGTGTGCGTTTACCGAACCATCGTCGTCGACGCACTCGACGCGCGAGGCGTACGAGCGCGCGAAACGTGCGAGAGACGAGGCGCGAGACGCGGTGGCGATGGACGCGTCCGCGCGCGCGGGCGACGGCGCGCGCGCGTCGACGAGCGACCGGGACGATGGAGACGCGTCCCGCCGGTGGTTGTTTGAGAAGAACTTTTATTACGAGCACCCGCGCGTGACTGCTCGGACGGTCGCGGACGTCGAACGGGAGATGACGAGACGGGAGATACGCGTGGTGCGAGGAGTGAACGTGCCGAAGTGCGTGTGGACGTTCGAGGAGGCGTCGTTTCCGAGGTATGTGCACGAGGATTTGGCGAGGGAGACGTTCGTCGAGCCGAGCGCAGTGCAGTCGCAGGCGTGGCCCATCGCGCTGAGTGGACGAGATTTGATCGCGGTGGCGGAGACTGGGTCGGGGAAGACGTTGGCGTATTTGTTACCGGCCATCGTGCACGTGAACGCGCAGCCGACGCTGGAGAGCGGGGAGGGGCCCATCGCGCTCGTGTTGGCGCCGACACGCGAGTTGGCGTGTCAGATCGAGCTCGAGGTGGCGAAATACGCCGCGTCGAGCGAGATCAAGCACACGTGCGTGTACGGGGGCGTGCCCAGAGGTCCTCAGGTGAAGGCGCTACGCTCTGGTGGAAGCGAGATTTGCGTGGCGACTCCGGGTCGGTTGCTCGATTTTCTCGACGGCGGGCAGACGAATCTGCGCCGAACCACGTTTGTGGTGCTCGATGAGGCGGATCGCATGTTAGATATGGGGTTCGAACCGCAGATTCGACGCATCATGCGACAGACTCGACCGGACAGGCAGACGCTCCTCTTCACCGCCACGTGGCCCGTGGAGGTTCGCGAAGTCGCGAGAGAGTTTGTGCGAAACGATCCCGTCGAGGTGCGCGTGGGCGGTGCGGGGGACGGACTCCTCGCCAGTAAGAACGTTGAACAAATCGTCCACGTCATGGGACCGGAAGAAAAGTACGACGCGCTCGTGTCCACACTCGAGAAAGAGATGGACGGGAGTCAACTACTCGTCTTCGTGGAGACAAAGGCGAATGTGGACGCTCTGACGCGCCGCCTTCGCGTAGAAGGTTGGCCCGCGCTCGGTCTTCACGGGGACAAGGAACAAAAAGAGCGCGATTGGGTGCTCAAAGAATTCAGAGAGGGGGCATCTCCGATCATGCTCGCCACCGACGTCGCGTCGCGCGGTTTAGACGTCGACGGGATCAAACTTGTCGTCAACTACGACTTTCCCAAAAGCGTCGAGGAATACGTGCACAGAATCGGTCGCACCGGTCGTGCGGGTCGCGCGGGCAAGGCGCACACTTTCTTCACGCTCAACGACGGTAAATTAGCCAGAGAACTCGTCGAGGTCTTGCGCTCGACCGGTCAAAAAGTGCCGGACGCGCTCTCGCGCTTCGTCTCGTAAGCGTCGACGTCCCGTGTAAAAGAACCACGTCGCCCCGCACTTCGCGTCGACTCGACGCTCGCTCGTCGTCTACGCATACGCGAGAATGTCGCTCGTCAAGACGTACCTCGTCGCCTACAACGCCGCCCTCGTCGTCGGTTGGGCGTACGTGTTGATGCTCACCGCGCAAACCATCTCCACGAGCGGTCCCGCCGCGGTGTACGCCGCCGTCGAGCGCCCGCTCGCGTACGCGCAGACGGCCGCGATCGCGGAGATCGCACACGCGGCGCTCGGCATCGCGCGCTCGCCCGTGCTCGTGACGGCGATGCAGGTGAGCTCGCGGTTGATGGTGGTGTGGGGCGTGCTCGCGTTGGCCCCGCCGTCCCGAACGGCGAGTCTGGACGTCTTCGGCCCGATCTCGATCGGGGTGCCGTCGCTCATGTTCGCGTGGGGCGTCACCGAGGTGGTCCGGTATAGTTTTTACTTTTTTAAGCTCCTCGGCGACGTCCCGCGGGTGGTGACGTGGTGTCGATACACGTTTTTCATCGCGCTCTATCCGCTCGGCGTGAGCTCGGAGTTATTCTTGGCGTACAGTGGGTTCGCGCACCTGGTGAAGACGAATCCATTCGCGTACGACATGCCAAACGCGATCAACTTTTCGTTTCACTTGCCGTCGGTGATGATTATGTTCTTCCTGGGATACGTTCCCGGTTTCCCGATGCTGTTTTCATACATGCTCGCCGCGAGAAAGAAGGCTTTGAAGGCGAAAAGCGATTGATGAAGAGAACGCGGTGGAGCGAACCGTCGACGGAGGAGATTGACGAAGCACATTTTTGTGTTTGAAAATCAAAGCGAACCGTTGTCGTGCGTGCGTGAGGGGGGGTGTTTCAAATTATAGTTTGTGATGTCAAATCATTTCAGTCTCAACGCCTCGATCTCTTCCTCCTCCCTCGCCGTCCTCGTCGTCACCGTCGATGCTGCTACGTTGCCTAAGTGCTGAATTTACATGAAAAGAGGGACGCGCTCCTCCGCGTGTTTGTTCGTCACCGTGCCCGAGTGCAAAAACTTGACGAGGCCCAGGTGCGTGTACATGGTGAGACACATGAACGCGTTCAAGTAGAAGATGGTTTCCTTGCGCAAGAAATTCGTCCACGGATACGCCCACTCGCCGCCGAGAACCATGACGTTGAACTGTCCGAACATGAAGAAGAAACTGCACACAAAGATTGGCTGCGACATGAACGATTTCGGAAACACCAATCGTCCGAGCGAGGCCTCCATGAGCATGAGTATGACGGCGCCGACGTAGCTGAGCATGTACCTGGGCTCAAAGTAGCACAGTCTCGCCCCCGGATCGAAGAGCGTCTCCGTCTTCCCGCGATCAGATGACGGTGCGCACTGCGGCGTGAATATCGCCTCCGCTATGACGGTCACGAGAAACACGACGCTCATCGTGAACGCGACCGTGTACGACGCCATCACCCAGTGCCCGAGAGTGTTACACCGCCCGCTGTGTCCCAGATAGTGATCGTGCGTCTGTGTCCTCGAGAACACGCCCGCGATCGACGCGAGCGTGGCCAAAAAGAAGAAAATCGTCACCGCGTGTGCGACCCAGTCGTGTAAATTCAAAAACTGCGCCGTGTTGAGCCCGTACATGCCACTCTCTTCGCTGAGCGTCCACCTCGGGTAGCTCTTTTGACTACACTCGTAATACACGCACGCCGCCAACGCCGCCGCTCGAAACACCAACAGCACCAAACCGCTTCGACTGAACGATTCCGCCCACACCGATCGAAACGTCGCCCCACCCGCGTACGCCAACCCACCGTTCATTCGATAATACTGCAAGTTGTCCCCCGCGAACCCGAACCACATGAGCGCCGACACCGTGCACACCGTCGCGAACAGGTACCGAAGCGGGTCCCGCTCCCAATCCAGGTACGAGTCCACCTCATCGAGCAACTCTTTCACCAGCGTCGCGTTCGCGATCGCCGTGTCGTTGACCGCCACCGTCGCCATGATTCCGAATTCCACGCACGACGGGTGTTACGTCTCTCCGCTCGATCGCCGCGCGCTCTCTCTCTCGCGCGCGACGGACGCGCCCGCGCGGTTCGATCGCGCGCACCGTTCGGTCGCGATTCCGTCGACGCGTTCGCGCGTTCGCGTCCCGCCGTTCGACGTCTCGCGCGTCGACGAGTGTCGACGTCGTCGCCACACACGCGCACGCGCGACAAACATGCGCGCCGCCCTCGCCCGCGCCCCCGCGCGCGCGCTCGCCCGCGCGACGACCGCCAAGACGACGCCGAGAACGGCGGCCACGACGACGCCGCGCGCGGCGCGCGACGACGCGCGCGACGACGCGCCCGCGGTGTCCCGACGCGCCACCGCCCTCTCCCTGGGCGCGGTCGCGCTCGCCGCCGCCCCGTTCTCCACCGCGCGCGCGCGCGGGCTCCCAGAGTTCGAATGCGCGGGAGACTACGTCGACTCTCCGACCGGTCTGCGATCGTGCGACGTCGTCGTCGGCGAGGGCGCGGCACCGACGGCGAACCAAACCATCAAGGCGCACTACACGGGTCGTCTCGAAAACGGGCGCGTCTTCGATTCGAGCTACGAACGCGGGTCGCCGTTAAAATTTCAGGCGAATCAGGTCATCAAGGGGTGGGGCATCGGTATACTCGGCGACGGCGACGGCTTACCGCCCATGCGCGTCGGGGGGAAGCGGAAGCTCGTCATTCCCGCCGAGCTCGGGTACGGTCAGCGCGGCGCCGGCGGCGTGATTCCGCCGAACGCCACGTTGTACTTTGACGTCGAACTCGTCGCCATCGTGTGAATTGTGTGTTTTTTTTGAATTTATATATGTTTGTTTTGTCGTTCGCTCTCGCGTCGCCGTCCGTCGGTCGCGTCCCGTTCCCGTTTCCGTTTCGGCGCCCCGTCGTCGAGGATAAGAGAGCAGCCCCTCGGAGAGCGCGCGCATCCACGACGTCATTGTCACGCGCGCGATGCCGATTTTTTGAACCCTGAAGACCGCGGCCGACGGCGTCATGTACGCCGTGGGCGCGACGGATAAGATGCAAGGCACGGGGGTGTGGAGCGGACTGAAACTCTCGCGAGAGGGTGGGAAGAAGGGCGGCGAGAGCGAGGGCCGAAGTCGACCGGCGCAGAAGAAAAAGGCGCCGACGCGGTTCACGCCGGGTAAAAAGTGAACGCGCGATGTGACGTGATTTCCCGATGCGAATCGCGCATCGCGCGCTCGAGACGCGGGACGCGCGCGCGCGTGATGAATGATGGCTCAATCGGCCTCGTCTTGAGACGCCGACGCTTGATTTTTGAAGAGACGCGCGCGTCCGCGACGTCCGTCGGGATCGCGAGGTACGGTACGAGCTTGTAGTTGATGATCGTAAAACAAAATTTATTACTAGTATCGTGACGATGGTGATGTTCGCGTCGTGGATCGAGTGGATGGCTCGATTTCGACGACTCTGTAAACTCGGATTTTTTACGCGTGCAGCGCCGCGCGCGCGCCTCTCGCGGTTCCCAAAAGTCGTCGGGCACCGGATTTCGGGCCCTGGTGGGTGACCGAAAAGAACACGGTTCGCGTCACGCGGTTCGCGTCGGGCGTCTCGACGGATGGCGGGGACGACGCGGGGCCTGTCCGCTATCTATGATTGATTGACTATTGTTACACGCGTGGTGTGACTCGTGTGGTGGGAACGCTGGAGAGTTGTGGCGAGGCGGGCGTCAGCCGAGCCAGGCGGGTTTGCGCGCGCCGACGAGACGCAGTCCGCGGTCGTCGTCGTCGTCTTCGGAGAGACGGTCGATGTCGGACGCGCTTCGATCGGTGGATTGATTGTCGTCGAGGGTACCGTCGTCGTCGTCGTCGTCGTCGTCGTCGTCGAGTTCGAGTTCGTTGCCGACGTCGTCCTCGCCGCGGGCGAAATCGTCGTTTCGGCGGTGGTTGTAGTCGTTTTCGACGCCGAGGGCGCGAACGTCGACGACGGGACCGACGTATCGACCGCCGTCGCGCTGGTGGGTTCCTCTGGATCCTCGTTTTGCGGTGTCGGCGCCGGTGGCGTAGAGACTCGACGCCTTGCGAAGCCACGGACCACCGCCGTCGTAGTCTCGCGCGGCGTCGTAGTCTCGCGCGGCGTCGTAGTCTCGCGCGGCGGCGACGTACTCAAAGTCGTCGCTCGCCTCTTCGCCGTACTCAAAGTCGTCGCGGGAATTCACAGAGTCGCCGCGGTCGGGACCCGTGCCGTCCGCGCGCGCGCCCTCTCGCCTTTTCGACGCGCGCACCGTCCGTTTATCAAACAAGAATTCATAGTTGGGTTGATCTTCGGGTTGATACGTCGTCGAACCGACGATGAGACCGGTGGCGACGGCTTCATAAAATTTCGGCAAACTTTTCCACGACCGTTCAATATTTTTGCGCTCTTGACCGATGTTGATGCAGACGACGGACAACTTGACGACCATGATCAACGCGACGACGACGAGCGCTAACACCGTGAACGGCGCGCCGGCTTGGCTAAACGGACGTTCGACGAAACGCGCCGGCGTCAGCGGCGGCGGCACGATGTGATCGTCGAGCGACACGGCGCCCATCGTGCGCTGACGATAGTCGTGAAAATACGCCGTGGCGCTGCCGTCGTACGCCACGGCTTGCAACAGCGCTGCGTTGTCGTGCGGTGGATTTAACACGTCGCCGCCAATGGTTTGCGACAGCGGGTGAATGTCGTGCATCTGGGAATCTTCAAACGTCGCCTTTGGTTGTAACCAGTTGGGCGTCCAGTGCACCGAGTACATCCACAATCCGACGAGGGAGTGCAGCGAGACGGAAGCGAACAAGACGATCGTCATCGTCTTTGGAAGCATCGCTCGCGTTCGCGTCGGCGTTTTGCACACTCGCAGCAGTAACCTGTAATCGTACAGGTAGGCGATGACAAAGTACATGGATAAGACGAGGTACAAGAGCGGCATGCCACTCGCGAACGTCATCGACGCCATGACGACGAAACACATGTCGCCGCACTTGGCGCCCGTATCGAAATCTGGTCCCTCGAAGATGTCGTTCAGTTTCTTTTGCGTGTGCACGTACGCGAGGGCAAACCGTCGTCGCAAGGACGACGTGACGTCGGACAGAACGCGGCCGATGAATCGCAAGGCGGCGTTCATTAAAATGGTGAAGAAAATCACCAATCCGACGTCGTTGTACCACTCATTCGTGAAGTCTGGGTACTCGCCGCGGAGACCGAACATTTGCTTCAGCAAAGGAAAGTACTTGCCGACTCGAGAAAAGTTTGCGTTCAGAAGCGTGTATATCACAGCCACGTTCAGAAACCGCACCACGAATATTACTTTCGTCTTCAACGCCTTTTTCGCGCTTTGCATTCGCACTCGCTCGACGATGACGAGCAACGGGGCGACAAACTCCACGGAAAGGTTGAGCAGGGTGATCAAAAACGCCGTCCACAACCAATTGTAGTATTCACCCGGACCCAGCGAGATGTAAGGCTCGCACGCGTGTCGGATCGGTCTGTTATATGCGTCGATGACGTTCGCCGGAAGACCGAAACGAAGACTGGCGCAGTAGCACGCGTAACAGTTTTGCATGTGTGGCCCGCTCGGACATCGATCCGCATCGTCGGCGCACTCCTTCAAATCCTTGAGCGTATCTTGCTGCGCGTAACTACGGTCCCGCGCCGTCGCGTCCGCGTAGTCGTAGAACGCTGACAAAGGAGCGCCCCACGGCATGCCGACGTACAACTTGTCCTTGGAAAAACGAACGCCGCACTGATCCAACTGAGCGCTGCACGCCGTCTTAAACTGATTCCTGTGCACGTCAAACTGCTCGACCGGATCTCCACGACTTGTGACGATGCCGACGTCTACTGCGAGCTTCTCGAGATTAATGTCCACGCGCCTCCACCTCTTCTCTTTGTCGTCGACGAGAAGCGTGAGGAAACCGTAACACATCGTCACGAAAATCGCGCACACCACCGACGCGACCGCTCTGCGCCACAGACGTCGATTCACCCCGAGATTTTCGTACATGACGTCCTCTGGCTCGGGTGCGTACCGCGCGCGAAACCTGAACTTGCCTCGAAACCTTTCTCTTTTCGGAAAGGAGAATACGTAACTAACTAACGATCGCGCGTTGTGCAACATGCACGCAATCTTCGATCGTTCGTCTTCAAACGTCACGAATGCGGACACCTTCGCAGCGCGCGTTCTCGCCTTTCGACGCTTGAGCTTCCTATCAACTTTTACTATCTGCTTCTCAATTTTTCTTTTTTTTGTATCCCCACCTCGATTCCCCGCGGCGATGAGCGCCGCTGACGCCTCGTCGTAATCCTCCAGTAACCGTCGACGCCGTCTCTGCGCGTTGACGTGCATGCACTCCGTCCCTATGATAGCCACCCGCGCCACGTCACCGTATCGCAGCGCAAAGTGACAACGCACCTCTTCCTCGGTCGCGTCGTACGGCAATCCAGTGACGAGCACCGTGTAATCCTTCAGCGTCGCCGTCCCTCGCTCGATGCGCCGCTCCATGCGGTGCAACCCCCACCACAACGCGGGCACGCTCGCGAACAACATCACGCACGCCATCACGTCCATGAGCACGGCGAATCGAATAAAATCAACCTTACTCGTGCTCCAACGCAGAACCCCACTCGACGCTCCCGCGAGCACCCACGCGCGTTGGGGCACGCGATCCGGCGCCACCGTCCCAAGACTGGCGCTCATCGGATTCGCCCAGTGCCAATCCACGAACCACGAGTGAAATGACGGTCGCGGTCGATCCTCACCGCTCACCGCCGCCGATGACGTCCACGCATCGTACCCGACGACGTCCGGCTCGGCCTCGTACCTCGACGCGTAATACGTGCTCGTGTAATTGACGTACGTCGTCGGCAGACTCAACGCGAAGGCGAGAAAAAACAACGCCGCAAACGCCCGCAACACGTAAAAATACCCCGCCACCTCCGCGCCAAACTCCAGCGCCAGGTCCAACGAATCATCAAAATATCCAAACTTGACCAACTTCCCCTCCTCCGTCAACACGCGCGGCTGCGCCTCGTTCGCGCGCGTCTCCGCCTCCTCGGCGCTCGGCGCGACGTACACGCCGCGCGCGCGCGCCTCGTCTCGATGATCCCGCACGCGCGCGTCCTCGAACGCCCGCGGCCGCACCGTCGCCGACGCATCGGCGACGACCGTCGATCCGCGCGCGCGCGCGCGCGCCGGCTCGCCCGCGCGCCAACCATCGTCGTCGGTCGTCATGAATGTCCCCGCGGCCAAATGCGTCGTCGATGGCGATTGCGACGCGACGCCGAGTCACGACGCGACGCGACACCGACCGAACGAACGAACGAACGAACGCGCGCAGAGTAGCGACGACGACGCCGAGTCGCGCACCGCCGCGTCGGGGTGGCGCGACGTCGACTCGCGCCGCACCGCGCCGCGTTCGGTCGGGCGTTCGTTCGTTCGTTCCCCGATCGGGTCGAAATCGCCCGGTTAGAGGGTTCGGGGTCTATAGTATTGTTTGAATTGTCGTACGGTGGATATTTTTAAGGGAGACACTGATCATGTGGTGCTAGGGTTTAGTGCGGGGCGAGGATGATTCATTATTTTCGAAATTCCTCGACGACAGACGGCGTCGCGCGCGGTCTCGAGTCTCGAGTCTCGAGTCCGCATGCGCGCGCGTCGCGTCGGACGACGCGGTCGACCGACGCGCGTATCGTTGTACGTGGACGCGCGCGCGGTCGTTCGAGAGACGACGCGTGGGGACGGTGACGATGGTGACGATGACGAAGAGGACGCGACCGCGGACGAGACGTGGAAAACGTTCGCGCGACGCGCGTTGGCGCGCGCGGTGGACGGTCGACGGTGCGAGGACGTTCGGTTTCGCGCGAGCGCGTTCGATTGGACGACGGCGCCGCACGCGTTCGAGGGTGCGGTGCGACGAGGGAACGCGGCGAGGGGCGGCGGCGGCGACGGGTTTCGCGCGTGCGGACGCGACGCGGTGGCGCGCGCGCTCGTGGACGTCGAAGACGCGTGCGTGGAGTACGCGCGTGCGGAGAGTGGGGCGATGGCGTCGCGCGCGAACGCGTTCGTGGAGCGCCGCGGGGCGTTGGACGCGTGGATGAAAAATTTGACGAGGTACGTCGGCGCGGCGATGGTCGACTTTAGCGAGGGCGGTGGGTTCGCGACGGCGTTCGCGGACGACGACGAGGACGCGGGCGGGGAGTCTCAGGGCGTGTTGTTCATCGTGGTGCCTCTACCGGAGGTGACGGCGGAGGAGATGCGAACGATTGATCCGGAGCGGGTGGCGGCGACGTTTAAGCGCGTCGAGGAACAATTCGAGCGCGAACGCGTTCGAGCGCACTTGGTGTACGTCGGCGCACCGCCGACGGGAGTCGTCGCGACGTGTCTGCGCGAGGTGTTTCGCAAGCTTCGCGGTGCCGTGGTTCCGCTCGATGCGGCGACGAAAATCGCGGCGTGGACGCCTCTGTATTCGGCGCTCGACGCGCTCGGCGACGACGACGGCGAAGGCGTTCGTCGTTTGGAATCGCGTGACACGGCGACGATCGCGTCAACGAGCGCGGTGGATCTCGTCGTGGAAACTCGCGGGTCGTCGTCTCTGCGTTTGGGCGAGGCGCACAAGGTGGGCGAGCGCGACCGCGGCGACGGCGTCGTGTCCATCGTCGGTTTCGTTGACCGGGTCGACGCGCCGTCGACGACGCTCGCGACGGAATCGCAAACCATCATGTTTTTCGACGATTCACCCGTTCGAGCGCTCATGGCCATGTTGGCTTTGAAGGACGCGGTAGCCATCGTGCGCAGGGACGCGCGTCGGTTTCACCAGTTGGCGGTGCTCGAACCGCTCACGTGTTCGTCCTTCTCCGTCACGTCCTTCAAGTCGATGGCGCGCGTCGACGCCGTGGATGACGACGACGACGACGGCGGCGGAGGCATGCAGACGACGCGCGAGGACGCGATGGCGTCGACCGCGGGTAGCGAACTCGACGCGTTGATGGCGCGAGGGAGAGCGTTGGAGTCCTTGGAGAGCGTGCGCGCGTTGTTGGCGCGCATTCGCGACGACGTCGCGCGCGAGACGACGATGTCGCCTCTGCCGACACAGACGACGCAGACGACGCAAGATTCTTTGGCGCTGACGCAACACACCGTGCTCACGGCGAGCGGTGGGTCGCAACTGCGCGATGAGGGGTGCGAGTGTGCGACGACGACGACGCAGACGGCGGCGGAGGCGCGCACGCTCGCCGAAGCGTTCGCGGCGGACGCGGCGCTCGGCGTTCGTCAATGCGCGTCGAGACTCGAATCGTGGTACGGCGCGCGAGAGTACGCGCCGCGGGTGTCAGGAATGCTCGCGCGCGTCGAGAGGGAAAAGCCCGGCGCGAGCGTCTCTGAAGAGTTGATCAAATCGCTCGACGCGCGATTCAAGACGATGCTTAAAAACCAACACGTCGTCGTCTCGCCGCCTCGGCAATCAAAGGCTCGACGTTCGCTCGCGTCGACGTTGACTGCGTTTTCCATGGACCTCGACGCCACGCCGTGGGTCGGCGACGTCGACGCCGCCGCGCGCGCGGCGTACGACGACATCGCCGCGTCCTTCGCCGGCGATGTCGAACCGAACGCGCACGACGGCGTCGCCGAACTCGCGTACCGTTTTCGCCTCAGCGCGACGGATTGCGCTGACGACGCGCTCGTCGAACGCCTCGAGCGCGCCTTGGTGGTCGATTTTAAGACGCTTCAGTCCAAATACGTCGGCTCCGCCGCGTCCAAGAATGCGAAACGTCGCGAATTCACGTTCCAGATGCACGTGGCGCTTCGCGTCGCCGCCATCAAGGTGGAACTCGCGCGAGACGCCGTCGACGCGGACTCGTGCGACGGCGTGGAGGAGCGCGCGATGTCGAAAAAAGAGCAGAAAAAGCTCGTCAAGGGCGTGAAAAAGCTCGTGGACGAGATTTCGTTTCTCCTCACGCCGCCGGGACAAGAGGGCGTTCGAGCGCTCGTCGAGTCTGAATTCGCGCCCCATTACGCCGGCGCCCTTCCGTCGACGTTACAGGCGCTTCAATCGGCCCTCGGGGTGTCCTCCGAGGCCCCACCGAGCGCGATGGAGGATGCTTCCGTGGCGTTGACGCCGTTTTCACCGCAACCGCTTCGTCGGTCGCCGCGGAAACCGAAACCACGGCCGCACGCGTTGCCCGAACCGGCGGCGCAAAAACCGAAACCGCCGCCGCGACTCCCGCAAGAGTCGTACCGCGGGTTCAACGCGCGCGCGCAGCGACGTCAAATCACCGTGCAGATGCTTCCGACGAAGTCATCCTTCGCGAAACCGACCCCGCGACCGCCTCGCGCCGGCGGGGGCACGAGTCGAAACCTCATGAAGACGTTTAGCACGCCGGGCCCGAGACGCGGCGGCCCGACTGTCGTTGCGGCGACGCCTGTGCTCGCGAACTCAACTCCGGGAATCGTCCGTGCGACGCCCGCCGCGCGTGCAGATGGAGTCGTCGAGATGACTCCAAACGTCGGACGTCCGTTTCGACAATTTAACGCGCCGACGCCTCGTCGATTGGGAGACGCGCTCGACACTCCGGCGCCTAAACGGTCGCGCTTTTTGGATTCGTAATAGTGTACACACAAACCTAGTCTAGACGCATCACGGAAAATACTCTCGCGTGCGAAATGACACTGCGCCCATCGCCATGGCCAACGCCTCCGCCTCTCGCGCATCGACGCCAGGCGTCTTCGTCGTCGTGCACTCGACTTCCATGCCGAGCGACGCGCACTCCTCGATGAAACGCAAACAGTCCCCGTGCGTCAACCCATCTCGAGGCCGCATGATTCGCTCGTACTCGTGTGGAATCGCGCTTGCCAAATGCACCGACACGCGCCGAACGCCGCTCTCCGCCAGCGCGCGCGGTGCCCCCGTGTCTGCGCTCGCCAACCCGTTCGTGTTGACGCGCACGCCGACGCCGTGTCGCCTCGCACAAATTTCTCGCGTCGTCGCGCACAGCGTCTCCAGCTCCAACAACGGGTCCCCGTACCCAGCGAACGTGACCCCCTGGTCGAGCTCGCCCGCGCCGCCGACGTCGTGCGAGGCGTAAAACGTGTCCACCGCCGTGATGAGTTCGTGAACCGTCGGGACGTCGTCACCGATGGGGACGCACCGCGCGTCGGCGGGGAGGCGAAACCCCGGTCCGCGCGCGTCGACGAGCGCGAGGGCGTTCGTTCGATCGGTGAGACCGAGGTAGAGGGCGCCTCGGAGGACGTAGGCGACGCCGGGACGCGCGACGAGGGTGGTGGACATGGTTGGTGGTCGGGCGGCGCGTCGACGAGTGGCGACGGGACGTTCCGAGAGGTTCGAGAGGTTGGTTCGGGTGGCTAGCTAGGTGTGCGTCTGTGATTGCATTGTACGCGTGCGATGCCGTTTTCATCGTCGTCGTCGATGCACCTGCGCTCGTCGCCGAAATCGTCGCGGCGCGTCAGCGGTACAGAAAAGAGACGCCGCCGTCGACGCGCGGCGCGTTGGATTGCGCGAGCGCGGCGCGCACGGTGACGATACCGCGTGGACGCGCCGGGGAGATGCAGTCGATCTCTATATTTTCTCCCTGCGCCTGCGCCACGGTCTCGACGACGGCGACGCCGGCGGGACGCGCGAGCACGCGCGTGGCGCCAAAGTGACAGACGAGAAATTCGCTGGCAACGGCGATGGAGAGCGACGCGCGCACGGGCGTGCCGCCGTACGTCCATCCGCTCTGCGCGTCCACGCTCGAGAGGTACGAGTGCGGCATGGACGTGAGGGCGACGCGCGCGTGCGCCCTGGTGGGCGTCGCGCCGACGGGGAGCGCCGTGGACGAGTCGCACTCTTCGAAACACGGCGCCAACCAACGCTCCGTCGCGCGCGTCGGCTCCGTCAGCGGCGATTCACACAGGATGAGCGCGGAGGAGACGATGACGCCGCCGCTCGCGCCCGATCCGGCGAAGACGCACAGCGACTTCGTGGGGTCCGTCGTGCCCTCGACGTGCGTCGCGATGAAATTGGATCCGGAGACGGCGATCACGTCCACGGGGCCCCACGTCTGCCGAGGGTGCGCGCCGCTCACCGTGTGGTCGTCCTTGACTAAAAGAATGGCGGGTGGATCCAGAGATGCCGCGGCAAATCCGCGCGAGATGCGCACGACGACGAATCCGGGGGACATGAGCGGCGGCGTGGGACAGTGGACCATCGGCGCGTTGTTCGCGCCCGTCGTCACGGTGAAGTTATCCTGACCGAACTCGCACGCGAGCACGCCGAGCGAAAGCGCGCCGAGCTCCTGGTAATCCGCCACTCGTATCCGCGCCGATCGCGCCGAGACGTACGTCGTCGCGGGCGTCAACCATAACGGCGGATCGACGTACGACGATGTCGCGTCTGAGGTGACGGTGAGCGTCGGCCCGTATTGCACTAAATCGACCGACTCGGTCGCCCCGAAACCGACGCTTAACGCGCTCTGTGATGGCATGAGCGCCGGTGTGACGCACTCGACGAGCGATGCGCTCATGTACCGAGCGTGCACGGGACCGATGGAACCGAAACGGCATCCCGCGTACTCTCTGCTCTCTCCCTCGTCGGGAAACGACGTCCCGGTGACTAATAACGCGGCGCCGCCTTGATACGTGATCACAGTCGTCCCCAAACTGACGACGTTCGGCAGCGCCACGGGCGACACGTACACGCTCCGCACGACGGCGTTCGCGTCTTGACTACAACTAATTTTTACCTCGCCCGACGTCCACGAAGCCGTGTGCAAACACCTCGCCAGCCCGCTCGAGACGTACACCAATGTCGACATCGTTCCGTCTGGATACGTGCACACGCATCCGTCGTCCTCGTCGAATGAAAATCCCGATCCTCTGACGAAAAAGTTGCCACCTACGACGACGTCAAACGGCGTCGCGCCCGTCGTGAGATTGAGCGTGGGATTCATCACCACCAAACTCTCCGCTTCTTCCGGCGGTTCCAACGGATCCGTCACCCCTCTCGCGGTTTCGTCCGTGAAGTTAGTGGTCGTCGACCCGGCGAGGACGAAACGACCGTTACCGATGCCTAATCTAAACGTTACGTTCGTCGCCGCGACATGCGCCGGCGAGTAACACGTCGCCGTCTTGCGCGCGGTGACGCGCGCATCTATCGGACCTATTGTTCCAAAGTAACAGCTCAAAAAGTCACCGTCGTCCTCTCCGCCTACGGTGCTAAATCCATCCCCGGTGACGAGCACCGGCGTGCCACCCGTGACGTTGACGCTCCCCGTCGCCGACGTGAGCGAAAAATCATCCGTCTCTAAAACAAAACCCAACGCCCCTCTCGATCTGGGCGGAATCGACACCGTCTGATTCGCTGTCGTCGACGCCGCGACGTTCGCATCGTACGCGCTCTGCGACGGCGAATACGTCGGCACGATCATCATCGAAATCTCCCCGCTCGTCACCGGCGGGCTCTCGCATCGAATCAACGCGCTCGACACCACGTCTGCCCCCACGTGCGTCACCGGTTTCGTCCATCGCACGCTCACCGTCTCGTGCAGATGTCTCCCGCTCAGATAAAACACCTCACCCCCGATCTCGGGTGCGTCCGTGGGATACGCGTTCGACACCGTCATCTGTTTCGCAAAGTTGAACGTCTCCAAACCGTCCACCGGCGCCGTCGACGCGTCCCGTCCGTTTCGTCGCAGCGTCAACCCCACCGTCACGAACCCACCTCGATCGTCCGCGTACCTCGGACTCAGACACACCATCTGCGTGCTCGTCTTGGCGTTCGGCGCGACGACGACCTCGTCGAACGCGCACGCCGCGTTGGCGCTTCCCGAGTAGCCTTCGCCCTCCAGCGTGACGAGCGTCCCTCCGAAAGCCGGTCCAGTCGTCGGATACGCCGCGTCCAACGCCATCGATCGACCCAAGGATAAACCTCGAGTCGGTCTCGTCGCGAGCGCCGCCAAAAAAACGACCGCGACGCGCGCCAACGCGCGCGTTCCCCGACCGTCGAGCCGCGGCCTTCGTAATCGTCTCGACGCGCCCATCGTCACCGTCGCTCGCGTCGTCCCTCGTCCCTCGGTCTCACGTCACCCATCGACGCCACGCGCGTCCCTGGATCATCTCGCGCGAGCTCGCGATCGCGCGATCGCGCCGTCGACGTGACGCGCGCGGTCGAGGCGCGCACTGCGGGAACGGTCAATCTTCAGATTTCGCCGCGCGGCGAGCGCCATGGCGCCCTTTCTCGGCGGCATGCGCGGGCTCACCGTTTTCGTGCAGGACGTGCGAAATTGTAGCAACAAGGTGCGCGCGACGGACGGCGCGCGCGAGGCGGCGGCGGCGGCGGTGAAGGCGAAGGCGAGGCGCGCGGGTGACGGTGGTGAAGATCTTCCGTCGACGATGGCGGCGGTGCGACGGCGCGCGCGAGGCGGTAGACGCGAGGGGAGGGGTGGATGCGGTGTACGCGTGCGCGATCGAACGCGTGCGCGAATCGATGACTGACGAGACCGCGCGCGTCGCGCGAGAGACGTAGGAACAAGAGCGGATGCGCGTGGAGAAGGAGCTGGCGAACATTCGGCGAAAGTTTAACAAGACGCATCGGTCGCTGACGTCATACGAGCGCAAAAAGTACGTGCTCAAGCTCTTATACATTTACATGCTCGGATACAACGTGGATTTCGGTCACACGGAGGCGTTGAAGCTCATCTCTTCGACGTCGTACGGGGAGAAGCAGGTGGGGTACATGACGACGTCGGTGATATTAAACGAGAGAAATGAGTTTTTGAGGATGGCCATCAACAGCATACGCACCGACGTCATCTCGAGGGATGAGACGAATCAGTGCTTGGGGTTATCGTGCATCGCGAACGTCGGTGGACGGGAATTTGCGGATTCGTTGGCGGGAGACGTCGAGACCATTTTGCTCACGCCAACGTACCGACCCGTCGTGCGAAAGAAGGCGGCGTTGTGTTTGTTGAGGTTGTTTCGCAAAAATCCTGAAATTTTGCTTTCGGAGACGTTTGCGCACAAAATCGTCGATTTACTCGACGCGGAGAGAGATTTGGGCGTCTTGATTGGCGTGCTTAGTTTACTTTTAGGCATCGTGCAGCACGACTACAAGGGCTACGAGGCGTGCGTGCCCAAGGTGATCAACGTTCTCGAACGGTTGACGGTGAACAAAGACATTCCGCCGGAGTATCTGTACTACGGCATTCCATCGCCGTGGCTGCAGGTTAAGTGCATGAAAATTTTACAGTACTTTCCCACGCCCGAAGACCCGGCGCTGCTGAACGCGCAGCTCGTCGCCATGAGAAACATTCTTTCCGGCACAACAGCCGTGAAGAATTTCAACAAGAACAACGCGCTCCACGCAATTCTTTTCGAGGCGATTAATTTAGTGACGAGCATGGATTACGCACACGAATTGTTCGATCTGTGCGTCGAAATTCTCGGCAAGTTTCTCACGATGAAGGAACCGAACATCCGGTACTTGGCTCTCAACACGCTAAATACGCTCGCAGCCATGCCAGATCTACGAGAGGCCATCAAGATGTATCAGGAGCAAATCGTGGAGGCCTTGCACGATGCGGACATATCGATCCGTAAACGGGCACTGACGTTGTTGTTTTCCATGTGCGACGCTTCCAACGTGCACTCCATCATCGACGAACTCGTCAAATATTTCGTCACGGCTGATTTCGATATTCGCGAGGAACTCGCAATCAAGACTGCGATTCTCGCGGAACGTTACAGTGTGAACGATCGTCAATGGTTCGTCGATATCGCTCTTCAGATCACCGACAAGGCGGGAGATTTCATCAACGACGATCTTTGGCACCGCGTGGTGCAAATCGCGACAAGCGACCCCAAGCTTCACGCGAGCACGGCGCAAGTCATGTTGGCTCATTTGCGCGATGAAGGGGCGTCGAATGAACTCGTCCTTAGATTAGTATCGTACTGTATGGGCGAGTTCGGGTACTTGCTTCCGATTCCGGCTTCGCAGTACGTGGACATTCTCGTGCCTCTTTTCAAGGAGACAGACGAGGTCACGCAAGCCATCATGCTGACGGCGTTCGTGAAGATGGCAATGCATAAAAATTGCGACCAGGCCGCGATGGGTAACATCGTGCAAGTATTCACGGATATGAGCACCGACATGGACATAGAAGTACAGCAGCGCGCTTCCGAGTATCTGCGTCTATTACGACTTGGTCCGAGCATGCGACACATTCTCGAACCGATGCCAGAGTATCCCGAGAGAACGAGCATCCTAGAGAAACACGTTGAAGTCGAGAACGTGTCGTCTGATATAGCGGCCGGTGTTCGTAAACTCGGCCTGAGCAGTGCGAGTGATAAGAACCGGGCGCAGCCGCAGACAGCGGCGGGTACGAGCGCTTCGCTTGTGATGAAGACGGTGCCGAAACCAACGACGAGCACGGATCTCTTGGGAGATTTGCTAGGCGAAGGCGCTGTGACACCCGCGGCTCTTCCCGCGGCGCGTCCGGCGATGTCTCCCGGATCAAACCTCGAAGATTTACTCGGCATCGCTCCGGCGGCGCCCCCTTCGACGCAGCCGCCGCCGCCAGCGCTCCCGGCGATTGAACCATCATCGAGCACCGCCAACTCGGCTCAACCCGCGTCGACAGCGTCGACGGCGCAGAATATCGAAGATCTTCTCGGTATCGGCGGTACGTCGTCGTCCGTCGCGCTCGCGTCGTCAAACGATGTAGGCGTTTTATCGAACGCCGTCGTCCCAAGCCAACAAGCGCAGAGGCCTTCCGCTACTCCGCAGATGCTGGGACTGACATCGGAGACGCACGCGGGTGCGCGACCGCAATCCGGATGTGAACCAACCGTAGACGTCGATGAGTGCGCCAAACACCTTCTCGTCGCCGACAATGGGTTATTGTACGAGGACGCATGCGTTCAGATAGGAGTAAAATCGCAGTGGCAAGGTTCGCAAGGCAGGGTCATGTTTTACATCGGTAACAAACTCGCCGACGAAACGCTGCAAAACGTACGAATGTCCGTCGCGGAAGTCAACGGCTTGCGACACAGTCTTCAACCGGTGCCGTCGACGATTGGGCCTAAACGACAAATTCAAATCATGTTACAAGTGGCCATCGGGAACGCGTTCGCCGCCGCGCCGACGCTCGCGTTTGGGTTCGCCACCGCGGCGGCGGGCGACGTCTCGCGCTCGTTGGAGTTGCCGGTGAGAGTGAACAAATTCCTACGCCCAATGACCATCTCTTCCCCTCAAGAATTCATCGCGATGTGGCATCAGATGGCGTCGGTGGGTCAGCAACAAAAAATCATGGACGTGTCTCAACAGTACGCCTCGAGCATCGATCGCGTGATCAACGCCTTCAAGGGAATGCGTTTGGCGGTACACGAAGGATTGGATCCAAACCCAGCGAATATAGTCGCCGGGAGTAGATTCGTAGGAGAAAAATGTGGAGAGGTGTTCGTCGCCGTGCGCGCCGAAAGCGATGCGAACGTTCGAGGAAGATACAGGTTTACGGTGGCGTCGCTAGACGCCACGGCCACCTCGGCGGTGATGGAGACGCTCGTGCGGGCGCTGCAATAGACGTGAAAATGCAAGAGGCAGTAGAAATTTTTAAGTTTTAATACACTAGAATTCGTGGTTCTGTAGTCGGGGTCGGTGTGAGGGTGGAGGGATCAGTCGTCGCGGTCGACGACGCGGCGGCGGGGCGGAGGCTCTACGCGCTCGCGCGCGCCGGCGGCGTCCACTACGGTGCGGCGACGAGCGCCGAACATGGCGCAGACCAACGCCGGGGTGGCTAACGGTTCTCTCCCCGTCATGTCCGGGTAGACATCCTTCAAAAAGTAATACGCGTGACCGACGATCATGCCCAACGCGTCAGTCACCGGTTGCGAACCGATGAGCGTCGAGAAAATCAACAACACCCACGGCAGATACGGCGCCGTAAAATTGAACAACCCTAAAAACGACATCTGCGTCGCCGCGTTTCTCCGTCCCCACACGTACACCATCATGAACGTCAGGCTCGTTCCTAAAAATTGCACGTTGACGAAGGGCGCGAACGCCGTGAGCAACGTCCCGCCGAACACCAACATGTAAAAAAAATCACACGACCGTCCCTGAAACGATCCCTCCTCCAGCATTCGACAGTATCGACTCAGGAAAAACATGTGAAACACGAAATCCACGCCGAGCGAGCCGAAGAAGAAGAAATTCGTCACCAGGCGCCACAGCTCGTACTCTTGAAAGATGAGCGTACTGTTAAAGTACACGTTGAGCGGAGAGATGACCTGTTCGTTCGTTCGTTCGTTCGCGCGCGCCGTCAGTCGATCGATCGGTCGTCGTCGACCCGACCGCGATCGATCGTCTCGCGCGTCTCCTCCGCGTCGTTCGTTCGTTCGTTCGTTCGTCCGCGCGCGTCGTCAAAGCCGTGAGTGAAGAGACGAAGAAATCGTCGAACGCACCTCGAGCGCGCATCCCACCGTCACCGCGAACGTGAGCGTGAGGTACACGCGCGTCACCGTCGGTATCGACGCGTACCACTGCTCGAGCTGGTTCGCCATCCCGACGCGCGCGACGCGCGGCGCGCGAGGCGGTGACTGCCGAGTCGACGAGCCCGCGCTTTGCCTCACTCCTCCTCCGCGCGCGTCCGTCGACATGGGCGGCGGACGCGACAAGCGCAAAAAGGCTGCGAAAAAGCTCGGTAAGGTGTCGGACGCCAAGCCCTCGGGCGCGGCGAAGACGGCGCACAAGGCGGAGCGGAACCAGGCGAAGAATCAGCGGCGTTTGGACAAGGGCCTCGCCGAGGATGACATCGACGCGATATTAGCCGCGCTCGCCATCGAGGACGCGCGACGCGCGGACGTCGTGATCGAGAAGGATTGTCCGAGACCTCTCGCGCGCGGACACGCGTCGTTGACGGCGACGAACGCGGTGAAACCGAACGAGTTGATTTTATACGGCGGCGAGCGCGTGACGGCGGAGGACGAAAAGTGCGTCGTGTACGGAGATTTATACAGGTACGACGTCGATAGGAATCGATGGACCAAGGTGTCGACGTCGAAGGGACCGCATCCGAGGTCTGGACATCAGGCGTTGTGTCACGGAGGGTACGTGTACGTGTTCGGGGGAGAGTTTACGTCGCCGAATCAGGAGCGTTTTTTACACCATCGAGACGCGTGGCGGTTCGATTTGGAGAGCAACGCGTGGGAACAGATGTCGTCCAAGGGTGGACCGAGCGCGAGGTCGGGTCACAGGATGGCGACGTGGGGGAAGCGCGCGATCTTGTTCGGTGGATTTTACGACACGGGTGGGGAGGTTCGGTATTACAACGACGTGTGGGAGTATCACTTTGAGAAGAACGAGTGGAAGTGTCGGTGCGCGGGCGGGGAAGGGGCGCTCGGACCGAGTCCGCGAAGCGCGTGTCACGTCGCCGTGCACGAAGATTCGTTCATCGTGTACGGTGGGTACTGTAAAAATGTCGACGTGGACGAAAAGGATGAGGATAGAAGCGAACGAGGCGCGACGTTTTCAGACGCGTGGAAGTTGGATCTTACGTCGTGGCGATGGGAGAAACTAAAGCGTCAAGGATTGGCGCCGAGCGCGCGCGCCGGGGCGTCGAGCGCCGTGCACGCGCTAAAGAAGCGTCTCGTCCTGTTCGGAGGCGTCGTCGACCACGAGGTGAAACGCGGCGACGTCATCGTGTCTGAATTTTTCACCGATTCGTACAACATGAATTTAGAGGCGAAAAAGTGGTTTCCAGTCACCCTCTACGGCGAGGATAAGACGAAAACGCACAAGGCGGGAAGTCTCGAGGAGGCTGAGCGCGTCGCCGCGGGTGAAGTCGTCAATGAAAACTTTAACATTCGCAGCGAGGCGCACCGCGCCGCCATTAAGATTCAGGCGCACTTCCGTGGGTACCAGGTGCGCAAGGCGTACAAGTTGTACAAGGTCGGCGGCGTCGTGAGCGAGCTTTTATACTCTCCGGGGAGCGGCGAAGCCGCGCCGAAGACGTTACCGAAACCTCGAGGTCGAATCAACGCCGCGATATCCATCAAGGCGAATAGCATGTACTTGTTCGGCGGCGTCGTCGAACTCGGCGACGTGGAGGTGTCGCTCGACGACGTATGGAAATTAGATCTCGGTAGTCGCCCGAAGTGGACGTGCATCACCCCTCTGAGCGATGAGTGTCAAGCGCAGCTCACCGGCGCGGGCGCGATCGAGGAATCGGACTCGGAGGACGAAGACGACTCGGGCGAAGACGACTCAGATTAGGTACAGTAGAAATAGAATTGAATTGACAACATTAGGAGAGATCAAATCCGCTTCCAGACTTGACGGCGTACATGAGCTTTTCTTTCAGAGACGCTTTTGAATCATACGGCGGAAGTTTGAGGAGATTCATGCACGTCGCCGCGGTCGGAAGACGGCTCAAATCCGCAGTCGCGTCGGGAGCGTCCGTGCCCGCCGTGCCGCTCCTGTGAATGCAAAGCTTTGGCTCGAGATGCGAAAATCCCAACAGCGGCGTGTTGCTGCACGACGTGATAAACTTTAACACTTGTCTCTGCTCGTCCGGTGTGATCTCTCGCATGACACTCCAAAACGCACGAATCGTGGGATGCGACGCGTCGTAACCTCCGGAGAAGTCGCAATTCGCCGCCATGTCGTCCACGTCCATCGACCCGGCGCGGTTACCGCTGATGAGCAATCGAAGCTCGGCGGGCGTGAACATGTTCAACCAACGTTTTCGCATCATGATCTCGAATCCAGCGCGCATGCTCGACACCTGCCTGTACATTTGCGCGCGAAGCAAGTAGATGGACATGCAATGGAGGTATCGCGGAACGTTTGAGTTGGTCACCGCCACCGTGTCTCCTCGCGGAATGAGCTGAATCTCTCGTTCCTCCGCACCGCTTCGATCGATGGCTGTGAAGTACAGACACAAATCCGACACGTCGCCCGGGTACCGTTTCAGCGACACCAAGTTTCGGTACAACTCGGGATCGAGCGTGGTGAGATCGTTGAACTCGATGTGCCTTCCCTTGAGAGAGGCGAGGAAAAAGCCGGCGAGCGGCACGTCGAGGAGGATGCCGTCGTAACACGCCTTGCCGAGGATGGCGCCGAGAAAGTAAAAGTACTCGAGATGTCTCGGCCCCGCGTGAATCGCCGACGCTGGATTCGGGTACAGCGTTCGCTCGGGCGTCTCGATGAAGAGTCCAAACTTTGGATTGAACGATTCAGAGATTAAATCGTTGAGGAAATCCTTGAACAACCCACCGCCGTCGACGCCAGCCTCCTCTAAACCTTGCGCGTTGATGAACTGGACGCGGATGATTCCGCCGAGCATCTCCGTGAGACGACTCGAGAGTTCGTTCATGCCGTCCTCGAGCAGGTGCCCGCGCCGAACGCGAATCGTGCAGTACCCCACCGATCCGCTCTGACGCTCGCGGCGCCTTACGTCCATGAATTTATGCACTCGCACCTCAAACGGGACGAGACACGGTGCGCCGGCCAATAGCATGGACGCGCGTGATTTCGGATCGCGCGCCTCTTGTAAAAGAGAAGGAATGTCCACGTGTTCGCCCCTGGCTTGAAACGCGAGCGGGTCGACGAATTGATGTCTCCCGTTACGGTCGTGCAGCCTGGACAGCGCCGACGAACACGCATGCCACGTCTCCGCGTCCACGTATTGGTCCATCGGCGTCATCTGTTCGTACGGCGAGCCGTCGGGTCCTCGCTCGACCCACAAGAGTTCCCACAGCGCGTCTCGAAGCATTCCCACCAACGTCTTCGTCGCATCTAAACCGATCGGTTTCCCGAGACGATAAAACTCTTCATCGTCGCTAATCATAGTGTACATGTTGTAAAGCTTGGCGTACACGCCGAGCAAGAGTCGGTACCCACGGTCGCGCACGTTTCGCAGACGAGTGAGCGCCGGCCACAACGCATCGAAGCACGCGCCGTCAAACGTCATCAGCCGCAAAAACGTTTCGCGTTCGGACCCCGTGAGAACCATATCGCACGTGAACGCGAACGCGGCGACGTGCGTCGCATGTTGCAAGAACACGTGTGCGTCACTTTCTGATAACGTCACCTTCACGAGTCGCGTCGCGCACGCACCGTCTCTGAAGAATTCTCGAACCTGCCGAAACGTGGGCGCGTCTCGCGTCGTGTTCGCGTCCGTTCCCGCCGGAACCTCTCGCGCTCTTCGAACCTCCGTGCGCGCGGCGCGCAGGTTCATGACGTCTAATTTCACGTCATCATCGTCGTCATCGTCGTCGTCGTCATCCTGCGCCTCGATGCCCCCGTCTGACTCGGACGCGACGAAGAGCGCCGCGCTCGAATGCGCCGACGACATGAGACGCGTCGCCACTCGCACCACGACGCAAGCGAGTCGCGGCGTCATACGCTCGATGTGTGTCTTCACCGGTTGAATCACATTCCCGAGCGCGACGTCCACGCCTCGCAACGTCGACGACGCGCACGTCGACGCGTCACCGCTCGTATCCGTCTCCAACCGCCGCGCGACAAATTCCCACAACTCGCGCGTCGTCGACGCCTCCCCGAACGCGTCCCACACTCTCGGCACGCGCGCGAGCGTCCACGCCAACGCCCCACCACCGCCGCCGCGAGCGATGTTTTCGCACAACAAACGCATCGCGCGTCGCGTGACGTCATCCTCGAAAGCCTCGCTCTCGCGCAAATCTTCTAAAATGTCGCCGACGCATCGCGCGTCGTCCGCGTCTCGAAACGACGCGGCGCACAGCTCCACCCCGGTGTCCCCCCACCGCGCGTCGTCTCGGCGCATGAGCGCCACCAACGCGTTCGACAGACTCACCACCGCGCGACGCGCTACCTCTCTTCCCTCGCCGTCATCCTCTCGCGCCCGTCGCGTCGCCTCGCGCAGCGATCGCGTCGCCAAACGCGTAAACTTGCCCATTCTCAACACCGATCGCGCGCGTTCGATCGCTGCAGCGCGCGCGTCGTCATCGTCCACATCCATCACATCGCCACCGCTCGTCCTCTTCCCTCGCCTCCACGCGCCGGCGTCGATGAACACGTCTCGCAACGTCTCGCCGCTCGCCGACACGTCGACGGCGGCGCGCGCGCACGCGACGTAATCTCTCCCCCCATCCCCGAAAAACACCAACGCCCGCGCGCGATTCGCATCGAGCACAAAATCACACCCCTCACCGTCCTCATCGAACGCCTCGCGCGCCGCGCGTTTCGCCTCGCGCACCGCCCGCGTCGCTCGATAGACGCGTTGCGCGTTGAGCGCGCACCGCGACTCGTCCCTCTCTCTCGCGCGTCGCTCGCGTTCCTCCCTCGCGCGCGCGATGATCTCGCGCGACGACGCACCGGCGTCGTCGCGCTTGCGTCCACCGAGAGAAATCTGGCGTCGACGCGTCGTCGCGCCGTCGAACACGGGCGCCATGATGAAATTGAAATCTCTGATTCGTCCCCGATTCGACGCGTCTGCGTCGACGCGCGGCGTCAAGCGACGCGACGCGCGCGCCGACGACTGTCACCGACGCGATCGTCGCGCGCGCGCGGTCGTCGCGCGTCGGAACGCGCGACGCGAGACGCGGGACGTCGACGAGTGACGGTGCCCGATGCGTCAGTCACGCGCGCACGCGAGGTCGAGACGACGCGCGACGATGACGCGCGACGCGGACGCGTCGAACGTCTTGTTTCCGAGGTGCGCGCGCGACGACGACGACGCGGAGGCGACGCGCGCGACGACGCGAGACGACGATTATGATTTCGAGTTTTCCACTCGAAGAATGATTCGACTGACGACGACGACCGCCGCCGACGACGCAGGGTGACGAGACAGCGCGTGGACGTGCGAATAGAGCGTGTGAAAAGACGACTTCGCGGCACGACGACGCTCGTGTGCGCGGTGGAGGAGGGTGGCGCGGACGCGTTCGACGGCGTTCGCGTGCACGCCGAGGGATTGAAGATCGACGTCGCGCGGGCGAACGGTACGCGAGAGAGAGACGCGATGGAGAGACGCGTGAACGACAGCGCGTGGTGACGCGCGACGCGATGGTACCGCGCGACGGACCGACTGACGATGGATGATGACGGACGTAGGGATTGAGTGTCGCGCGACGCCGACGACGCGGGACGCGACGACGGCGACGACGGCGCGGGACGCGCTGAGCGTGGGGCGAGACGTGCGCGCGCACTTGGATTCGGAGTGTAACGTGAATGGGGAGGCGCGGGTGAGAGAGGTGGTGCTCGTGACGACGAGCGGGGAGAAGATTGAGGCGCGCGCGGCGGAGGGCGACGCGAGCGGCGCGCGGGGAAAGGAAATCGTGATCGAGATAGAGTACGAGACGGACGCGGAGTGCGCGGGAATCGTCGCGGATGAGCGGTTCTTTTCGTGTCCCGGACCGTCGAGACGACCGGCGAGTTGGTTTCCGTGCGTTGAGCGAGGGGACGCGTTGACGACGTTTGAGTTTTCCGTGAGCGCGCCGCGAGAGTTAACCGTCATCGCGTCCGCGCGCTGGGACAAGGTGGAGAGGTGCGCGGAAGACGTGGAGGATGAAGATGGGTTTAGATTGGTTCACCACTTTTCTGGGTTGTACCCGACGTTTGCGCACGAAATGCGGTTGATTTGCGGCGAGTTTACGAGCGTGTCGAGCCCGATTAAAGGCGTGACGCTCTTCGCGCCGACGCGCGAGGGATACGAAGAGCGCTTAGCCGTCGCCGCCGCGGGCGTGGGTAAAGCGATCACCGCGTACGAGGAGTATCTCGGTCATCCGTACCCGATCTCGTGTCTGAACATTGTGTTCATGCCGGACGAGTACGTGGGCGCGCGTGACGGTTTCGGCGCGTGCATCAACGTGCACTCCGTCAAATGGCTCACGGATCCCACCTTGAACGCCGCGCTCATGGAATCGCGCGTGCACATCGCGAGCGCGATCGCGCGTCAATGGTTCGGCGGCGTCGTCGTCCCCGCCGACACCACGGATTGTTGGGTGGTGGAGGGCTTGGCGCAATACCTCGCCGGCGCGTACGTTAAATCCTTGACGGGGATGAATGAATTATCCTTCAGGCGCATGTTGGACATGAAACTCACGGCGCGTATGGACGACGGTGAAACGTTACCACCTCTGGCGAGTCGCGCGGCGAGGATTTGGCGCGGTGGCCAATACGCGGGCAAGGATCCGGCCGCCGGAGGCGCGCCGCGACCGCTCGCCACCGACGTCGAACGCGCGTTGCAAGCCAAGGCAGCGACCATCATCTACATGCTCGAGAAACGTCTGGGTCCGGATGTCATGCAAAAGGTGCTCAAGTACTTTGCGGGATTACACGTGCGTCGGAACAAGAAGGAGCAAGCGACGCGCGCCGGTCCGTCGGCGGAGGTGCTCGCGAGCGCCGCGCGGTGGATTCACACGCAACAGCTCTTCGATCACTGTCGCGCGACGGTCAACCTGGGTAAGGGTGAGGTGAATTCGTTCTTAGAACGGTGGGTGTACGGCGCGGGCGTACCGAAATTGTGCGTCGGGTACGTGGTGAAGCGTCGGAAGAACGTCATGGAGTTTGCGGTGAAGCTCGAAGGGAGCGAAGCCGCCGCCGCGGCAGATCGCGCGGCGCTCGCCGTCGCGAGAAATCACCGCAGTTCCATCACCGTGCGCATGCGTGAAGAACACAGACCCGACGCGAACGATCACGTCGTCTCCCTCGGTCACTCGTCGTGGCAGTTGATGGAAATTCCGTTGCAGCCTCGCCCGAAGGATCGACGTCCGAAGACGATCATCGAATCCGGAGGTGATCCCGAGCTCATCGCAGCCATGGATTGTCCGGTGCGCTACGTGCGAGTCGATCCCGAATACGAATGGATGGGTAACATAGAACAGAGCGCGAGACAGGTTGGTTTAGAGTCGATGATGGCGCAAATGCTGGAGAAGGAAAAGGACGTCGTGGCGCAATCCGTCGCCGTGGAATTCCTCGGTCGTCGCGTCGCCAACGGCTCCGTGAGCGCGGTTCTCGTGCTCGACAAGTGCTTAAACTCTGACGAAACGTTTTGTCGAGTTCGAGCCGAGGCGGCGTTGGCGCTCGGAAAGAGCGCGAGCGAGAAGACGCAGTGGGGCGGTTTGCACGCGCTTCTTCGCCACTACAAAAAGTATCAGTGCGACGAGCGCACCGGTCGACCCAAGCAAAACGATTTTCGAGACGTGGCCAAGGTCATCGTCGACGAGGCCGTCATCACCGCGCTCTCCAACGTCTTCGATGTCGAGAAGAATTGCACGCACGTCGACGCGTTGGAAGCCATCGTGAGCCGATTAAAGTACAACGACAACGATGGCAATCCTCAGAGCGACGACGGATTCGTCGCGTCCTGCGTCATGGCGCTCGGCCGGTGCGTGCCCGCGGACGGGGCGCAGTTGCGAGCGATCGTGGATCAGATTCACTATTACATTCGTCGCGACGAACGGTTTCCGAGCGATGATTTGCTCGTGACGTGCGCGTGCGTGCGGTCCATCGGTTTACTCGCGGCGACGACGCTCTCCGAGGCGCTGCACGCCGACGCCGAGAGAGTGGCGAATTTAGGTTTTTCGATCGGCCGAAACTCCACCGTGCTCGCAGCCGCGGACGCGATGATGTACGTGCGATACGGCAAGACGAAGAACGAACTCGCGGCTCTTGAATTCGTGCTCGAACGTTCGGCGAAACAACCGTCGGCGACGCAGAGCGCCATGCTCTGGAGCGCGCACGACTACTTGCAAAAGTTTGCGTCGTCGGCGAACTTGGCCAACGTGTCGACCGAGGTCTTGATGGACCTTCGAGATCGTGCCATGCGCGAGGGGTGCGAAGTCGCGAGTGCGTCGTTTTCGTTGCTCACGCTCTTCGCCGCGCGCGATCCGAGCTTGAGCGAGATTCGCGAATCCGTCGTCGAGGCGATCAAACGCGCGGGCGAACAGATTCCCGTCGGCATCGATGCGCACGCCGCGCACGCGCCGATGACGGCAGAAGAAGAGGCAAAACGCGCGGAAAAGGAAGCGAAGCGCGCGCGACGACGCGAACGGGAACGCGTGCGTCAAGCGGCGAGAGAAGCCGCCGAGCACGCGCACGCCGAGGAGCGCAGACTCGAAGCCGAAGCCGCGTTCGTCGAACAAGCCGCCGAACACTTGACGGACGATAAAACCACCGTCAGCGATCGCACCGCCACCGTCGTCGACGGCGGAGACACCCCGGGCGGCGACGGCGGTTTGAAACGGTCGAGAGAAAACGCGAGCGTGAAATCCTTCGCCCAACCGGAGGACGGCGCCGCGCCGCCGAAAAAGCTCAAACTGTCCTTCAAAATGAAGAAACCGACGGCGTGAACGAACGAACGAACGAGCGACTACACATTCTTAGCTTAATTATTATACAACACACACACGTAGAAGCACGTACCGCATCGCCCGCGCTCATTGAATCTTACTCGCCTCGCGCGCCTTGGTCGGCAGCCGCGACCAGCACGCCGTCAACGGATCGGGCACGACGCGCATCCGCATCGGACGCGTCGCGTACAACAACGCCCAACACATCACCGTGCTCGCCGGTATAAACAAACTCATCACGCTCATCACCGCCGCCGCGTACATCGTCGCCGCGCTCACCGTTCTCGACCGCCACTCGGTGACGCTCGCCAACCGCTCCGTCGCCGTCGCCGTCGCCTCCATCACCGCCGTCGCGTCCTCGTGCCCGAAAGTCAACTCCACCTTCCGAGCCGTCATCTCCATCTCCATCCTCGCTTCGGTCTCGCGATCCACCTCACCTCTCGACCGCGCGCGTTCAAAATCCGCCCGCGTCTTCTCCGCGCGCATGACGCTCGCGCACGCGCAGCACGCCGCCGGGACGATGAGATTCGGCCGCATCACCAGCGTCACCATCCCCGCGCGCACCGCGATCGCGCGCCATATCGGTCCGCGGCCGTCGAATCCATCTTTGATCCATCGCCACGCCGGCGCGAACGGCGCGAGGGCGCGACAGAGCTCCGCGATCGACTCGCGCGTGTGCTCGAGGGAAAAAATTTGAGATTCCGCCGCGTGGACGACGTCGACCGTCACCCCGGGCGCGGGTTTCGGACGCGCGGGTACCGCGGGCGTCACCGCGGTGGCCGTCGTCGTCGTCGTCGTCACCGTCGTCATCGGTCCGTCGCACGTCGAATGATGCGGCGTGCGAAACGCGGCGTGAGAAATTAATTGATTAGTGTTGGGACGCGCCCGAGGCGACTAGTATGCTTTACTTCTTCATTACAGACGATTACTCGATCGATCGATCGATCGATCGATCAACACGTGCCGAGCGGTTCGTTCCAGTGTTTCTCGTAATTCTTTTTCGCGAATTCGTACACGCCGACGTCGTGTTCGACCATGGCGCGTAAACCGGCGACGATGGCGGCGTCGGCGCGGTAGTCGGCGAGACGCTTCTTCAACGCGGGCGTGAGCTTCCCCTTGCTGCCGTTGTGATTTTGAAGCACGGCAAAATTTTCACCGAAACGATTTCCACCGTCTTGACCGAGATGCGCGAGATCTGGGAGACGCTCGCGAATCTTATTCATGCCGTCCTCGATGTCGTCTTGAAAGACGTAGCGCACGCACGCGCTCGCGAGATTCGCCTTGGCCGCCTCGGCGCCGCACGCCGTGTGTCCGCCTCGAGGCGCTAATAAACCCGTGAGCTGTGCCGCGGTGCTTCGTTTCTCCTTGTACCACTCCACGGGATTGAGCGGACATCCCTCGCCGACTTTCGCCTTCTTTTGTTCCTCCGCCGTCCACGACAAGTGTCCCTCGCTCCCTTCCAAACATAAATAGGCGTACTCGCTCCACATGCGCTCCATCGGATCGCGAAGGACGGTGATGTACGCGCACGGCGCGTCGATCGTCCCGCATAGACCCATGGCGGTGGCGCCGGTAAAGTACATGCGACGACCAGAGTCGTAATCCGACTTCATAAAGTCTTTGGAAAAAATCCCCGAGCCGTCGGCGCGATTGCGCGCCACGTGTCGCAACATTGGCGGAATGTGACGCGCTTGAAACGAATTGAGCGGATTCCACGGATTGGGCGTGAAATCTCTGTTCGTCGGACGCCCGAGGTCCACCTCTTCGTGGTTTTTGTTCTGTTTCAACGCCTCGATGAAAAACGAACCCGCCGCCTTGGGCACGTGGACGAACATCCACGCGTACGCCTGGTTCGGTTTCGTCTCGAACGGTTTCTTCGCCCCTTTCGCCGGCACCACCACGGGCGACCCGGTGGGAACGTTCATACACTCATACACCGCGCGCTCGAACGGCACGTCATCGTTTCCGTCTATTCTATCGTACAATTTACGCGCGCGCATGAATTCCATGTGACACGTCTTTTCGGCGCCGGCGACGCCGGCGACTTGGGGCGTGAGATCACACGTCCCCGGCGCGTTCTCGTTCGCCGCCCCGAGCGCCGCGGACGTCATCGTCGTCTCTCGCGATCGTCCCACGATGGCTCCCGCGCCGCACAGCGCCGTACCGACGAGAAACAGCGCGCTCGCGACGCGCATGGATGTCGTAACACCATTCGTTCCGTGGGAACGCCGCGATTCGCGCTCGACGGCGTCGACGGCGGACCATCCGACGCCGTGGGCGCGCTCGACGTCGTCGACGACGGTGGACGATTTTATGAGCGTCTCGCGCTCGCCTCCGTGCGCCATGGTGTCACCGCGTCGCGCGCGTCGGTATGCCGATCGACGGCGTCGTCTGCAGTCTGCTCTGCGCGTTTGGGAAGGAAAAAGTCTACTACGGCGGTCGCGTTGATGTTTGTGTTACACGCGACCGGTGAATTTATGCGTGCGCTCGTGTTCCTCGCGAAGGGCGGCGAAGACGACGCGTCTGGCGCCGCCGGCGCCGGTGCCGAGGGCGGCGTGGAGTTGTTGGAGCTCGCGGTCGCCGGCGGCGTCGAGCAACGCGAAGAGACCCGGTTTGAGCGCCGTCTCGCCGGCGGGACCTATGCCGCCGCCGGTGATGGCGGTGATGGCGTCGGCGAGTAAGTGAGCGCAGTATCGCTCGAGACCGCTGGATTCGGCGGCTTCGTAGACGCGGGAGAGTTTGGAGGCGCACGCGTCCATGACGGCGTCGGAGGCGCCTCGAGATTTGCGTCGACGCAAGTCAGCGAGCAAGTCTGAACACACCACGGTGATGCTCGCCACGGATCGACGCAGGTGTTCGTAACGCGCCTTGAGCAGGGCGATGGTTAACGCGCACGCGTGGGCGTAGACATCGACGTGGGACGATTCGTCGTCGACGACGGCGTCGGCCGAACACGCGACGCTCGGGAGTTGGCACACGCGAGAGACGCACCGCGTGCTCATCTCGCATCGCGCGCCGAGCGTGGTGAATCGTTCGGCGATGGAGAGAATTTTAACGATGACGGAACTCCCGCGTGGTGTCTTGACGGCGACGCGCATGGCGCGCGCGCACGCGTCCATCACCATCTCGACGTTGTCTTGCGCGGCGGTTCGAATCGCCTTGCTCGCCGAAAACGTATCCACCAGGTTCGACACGCACCAGAGAGGCGCGGCGAGCGAGACGTCGATGCGTTCGCGATTCGTCCGCGATCGTCTCGCCTCGGCGTCGACGGTTTTGAAGCCTTCGACGCACGCGATGTACATGGCGCTCAGCGGCCGCTTGCCGGCGCCGAGGATGAGTTCGGAGAGCGTCAAGTCGAAACTCTCGCTCAACCCACGATCGAGCGACGCGCCCTCGCCCGCGATTTTCGTCGCGTGCGCGTACGCGGACATCATGACGGCGACGAGCGACGCGTGCGCCTCGGGCGTGAGTTGCGGACCGGTTTGCTTGAGCGCGTCGCACACCGCGCCGACGACGTTGACAAACTTGGTTGACGCGCCGACGGACACCGTCGTCGCTGATTCGGAGCCGTTCCGAGCGCGCGTCGAGCGCACCAGCGCGTCGACAGAAATGGACAACGCGAGCTGAACGATTCCAGAGTCCAACGTTCGATGGAACTTTTCGCTAAATTCCAACGACGTGGCGGAAATCGCGAGCGCGTACCCGACGGCGGAGACGCACGCCGCGACGATTTCATGCGTCAACTCGTCGTCGTTCGCGTGCGACGCCTCGCCGAACGCGCGAAGACGCGTCTCTAAACGCTCGCGAAGTCCGGCCGAGGCGTCCCAAAAATTGACGAGCGCGGTGCCTTGTTCATCCGTCGCCTCCACCTCGACGTCCAACTCTGGATTGCCGTCTACCCATCCAAACGTTTCGCGTTCGGGTCCTTCGAACACCGTCATGCCGGCTGCGAATAGGTTTTCCACGAGCGTCGCCGCGAGGAGCGCGCCGCCACCGTTCGCACCGTCCGCGACGTGCGTGTCGAAGAGGTACCGCGTCACGTCTGCGGCGTTGGCGTACGCCGTCGGCTTGGCCGTCAAAGCGCTTCCCACCAAACACGAATGAAATTCCGACGCCGTGCTCTCCAGCAACTCCTTCATCGCGCCCACATCGACGCGCTCTAGGACGCGCGCGGTGACGTCGTGATACTGACGCGCGTCGAGCGTCACTCGCGCGGAGATGACGGCGGCGTCTTCGTCGTGTTTCGCGAGAAATCCGGCGAGCGAGCGAGCGCGGCGACACGCGTCCATCGCGTCCTCCATCCGGAGCGCGGCGGCGGTGAACGTCGCGCACTCGCACACTTTCATCGCGATCGGTAATACATCTTTATCCATCTCCACGACGCCTCGGTGCGGAATGCGTTCCGCCGCTTCGAGCGCGCGACGCACGCGCCTCAACGCCGCCGCGCCCTCGGCGAGTGCGCCCGCGGCGCGCGTCTCGCTCGCAAACTCTGTCACCACTGGAGAATTCGACGCCGCCGACCAAAACCGTTTGATCGATTCGACCGCACTCGAGGCGTCTCGCGAAGCGTCGGCGCAATCCGCGACGCTATCGTCGAGCACGTCCACCAACGCCGCCGCGTCGTCTCCGACGCTCGCCGACGCCGAGCGCATCGCCCGCGTCAAATCCATCGATCCGCGCACGATCACGCTCGCAATCGAGCGCACCCACGGTTTAAACGTCACGACAAGATCGCGAAACGTCGCCTCCTCCTTCTCCGTGAGCGCTCGAGATCCCCCCGCGTCCGTCTCTAATCGACATCGATAATAATCTACGAGTTGCGACTCCGAGGCGTGTTGGTACCATAAATCCACGGCGGACGTCAACACGCGCCACGCCTCGCATCCCACGTCCGGTTTGTCGTACGTCGTCGTCGTCGTGTCCGGAACGAGTCGCAAACACATCGAGAGCAACCGCTTCATCTCTCGACCAGCCTTGGACGCGTCCTCGGGTTCGACGTCTTCGCGCGGCATTCGTAATCGCGACAAATTTCGCACGCGTTGAATCGCCGACCCGAGGGCGGCGGCTTCCGCTTTTTCATCCACGTTCGCCGTCGCGTTCGGACTCGCGCGAACCAACGCATCGACGACGTCGCACAACGAAACGTCGTCGGCGCGGAAATACGGTTCTCGCGCCGCGCGGTCGGCGACTTCGCTCAATCCCACGCGCAACGCCGCCGCCGGGACGTACGCGCGCAAGACGCTTCCGACCCTCGACGGCGACAGCGTCGCCCTCTCTCGTAAACGCGTCCGAACGTCGACGGTGAACCGTTCCAAACACTCCTCCGCCGCCGGTAACAACGGTTCGCCGGGGTCGTCTGGACACGAACCGAGTACCTCTTGCGTCGCGCGCGCCAAGGCGTCCAAATCGTCGTCGGCGACGCGCGGCGAATCAAAGGCGCGGAAAAACATCTCTCGACACGTCTCCATGAGCTCGGGCGTCTGCGCGAGCGGCGTCGATCTCGACGCTTGGCGAAATTCCGCCAAGACGTCGTCGTCGACGACGGCGTCGTGAATAGCGTCGCCGGAGACGAAGACGTCGCCCAAATGTCGCACGCATTCGGGAAAAAGCCGCGCGTCGGCGAATCCCCGCGCGACGGTTCGTAAGACTCGCGCGCGAGACGCGCGCGAATCATCGCTCGACGTCGCGAGCGTCGCTCGAAACACGACGCGCGCGTGCGGCTCGATCAATCTGAAGTCCAACGCCGCGACGGCGTCGACGACGTCCGACCAACCGCGCGGCGCGCGAGGCGCCGTCGCCGCGCGCGCCGTCGCCGCCTCGACGAATGATTTGATGGGCGTCTCCACCGTACCCTCGACCTCGAGGGATGAGTACATGCCGTGTTCCGAAGCCGTGCGTAATAACCGCACGAGCGCGTCTGCCACGGCGTTCTCGACGTCGGCGGAATCGTCGCGCGTTCTCTTTCCGCGCGGCGTCGGCGCGGCGGCGACAAAGGCGCGCGCGACGGGTTCGAATAACCCCACGAACAGCGCCTTGGCGTCCTCTTTCGACGCGGACGCGTGCGACGCGTCCTTCTCCATCTCGCACATTGTTCGCGCGAGCCACGGCGTGAGACGTAACGCGACGACGTCGCCCGTCGACGCCGCGACGACGCGTTTGAAAATGTGGTGAATAAACGCCGGCGCCGACCGCGCGGCGGACGTCGACGGTACCGCCTCGTCCTCGTCACCACCGTCGTCACCACCACCGCGACGTTTCTTCGCGCCGCGCTCTCGCGCGTTCGCGCACTCGGCGAGCACGCGAGGCGCGCTCTTGGCGTACATCGGATGAAACACGAACGCGCGCATCGCCGCCTCGCACGCCTTTGCCGTCGCCTCGTCCCCCACATCGCTCGACGTCGACCATAACTCGACGACGCGCCACAAAAAGTCAAAATCCACGCACGCGCGCGCGGGCGCGTTCGGTCGC
>Ga0255782_10000289_pt1 | contig 44768 bp, 73 predicted proteins | sample 101ome_26_FD_179980 | JGI IMG/M metagenome (GOLD analysis project Ga0255782, IMG submission 179980) | Coastal salt marsh microbial communities from the Groves Creek Marsh, Skidaway Island, Georgia - 101408AT metaG (version 2) | ecosystem: Environmental > Aquatic > Marine > Intertidal zone >...
GAGTCCTTCCGTGTTCGCCATAAATTATATTAGCCCTCTTGGTGGAATGGTAGACACAAGAGACTTAAAATCTCTCGCCGGTTACGGCGTCCCGGTTCGAGTCCGGGAGAGGGCACCATAATTTGCTCCTGTAGCTTAACGGTTAAAGCCCCCCGCTCATAACGGGTCGACTGTAGGTTCGAATCCTACCGGGAGCACCAAAAAAATGTTGACAAATAAGAGGTTAAATACTATTATAAATTAACGTTCCAGATTAGCTCAGCGGTAGAGCAGTTGACTGTTAATCAATTGGTCGTAGGTTCGATCCCTACATCTGGAGCCAAGGTCGGGGGGCAGGATGGTAATGCAGCGGATTGCTAATCCGTACTACCTGAAAGGGTAGACTGGGTTCGATTCCCAGTCCGACCGCCATATAAATAATGCTTATGAATAAAGTATGCACAGAATGTAAAAGCGAATTAGGTCACAATGATTGGTGCCCTAACTGCAGAGTAAGAAGATAACGCTGGATTAGCTCAGCTGGTAGAGCAACTGATTTGTAATCAGTGGGTCGGGGGTTCAAGTCCCTCATCCAGCACCATAATGCGGATATGGTGAAATTGGTAGACACGCTAGATTTAGGTTCTAGTGCTTTACGGCGTGGGGGTTCAAGTCCCTCTATCCGCACCATTATGTCGGTGAAGTGTTATGGTAGCACGTCAGTCTCCAAAACTGAAAGCCGGGGTTCGACTCCCTGCACCGATGCCAATTTAGGAGAACCACTATGTGGGTTTTAGTTTACATTATACTGAATGGTACTGAACCAATGGTAGTAAATGCTTATGGTCCTAAGTATACCTTTCCAGACATGTACACATGTTTTGAAGCAAGGGAGCAACTATCAGTAGATGTAGGCGGCATGGACGGCTACTTTCCTCAAGGTATGCAAGCCGTTTGTGTAATGACAAAAGAAAGCTCGGTGTAGCTTAGTCTGGTAAAGCGCCTGGTTTGGGTCCAGGAGACCGGTGGTTCGAATCCATTCACCGAGACCAAACATAAAAAGGAACGAAAATGAATACATTTTTAATTGATGCACTTCGTAGTCATGCAAAAGGACATGTTGATAAACACAAAGCAAATGTACAAGTTTATTTAAACAGTGTCACAGGCATTGGAGAACATCCTGACATTATTGAAGCAATGGAAGGTGAACTCATGGAAATGGCAAAATATCAAGACGTGCTTGATATGCTAGATCAACATTTTAGCTAAAATGAAATACGTTGTAGTCGGTCATATCCAAACACCAACTCCTGATCAACATGAAAGAGCAAGGTTAACAGGTGGCTGGAAAGAAAGAATAATTAATGGTTCTACTGTAATGTGGAACTCTTGTGTTTCTCCTCCATTTGGTGGAGGAATTTCATTATATAGCTGAAGTCCCATAATAAGAAGATAGAGGACCAGCAAAGCGGGCGTAGCTCAGGGGTAGAGCGCAACCTTGCCAAGGTTGATGTCGTGAGTTCGAATCTCATCGCCCGCTCCAATTACAAAGGGTATCCATGTTTACAGTTGAAATGGATCATGACGAAATTGAAATTACAGTTCTTGATGATTACGGTATAAATGACGATTTGATTGTTACACTGTATGATGATGTAGTTTTTATAAGACAGTTTAATGAAGATTTAAACAGAAATGAAATATTACAAATTAGTCCTGATATGTGGGATGAACTAGTTTCTGCAATTAATAAACCAGTTGGCGCATACAAAACTTTTAAAATTTATAATGAAGGTAAAGAATAATGAACAAACCTTTCGGCATTAATGCTCATTTTCCAACCCTTGTATATTATGCATATGATGTTGTGAGCAAAGACGATCATCAAAAAATAATAAACAAGTGTGATGAACTCAGAGGTGATATACTTGAAGAAAAGCCAGCTGGTTGGTTTTGTGATGTAAAGTCGTCTTATCATAAAAAGAGTTTAGCAAATACTCAGCCTTTTAGAAAACTAATACTGGGCATTGAGAGACATATTAAAATATTTTGTCAACATTTAGATGCACATCCATCTAAAATTAAATGCGACCATGCATGGATTAATGCTAGTGGCCCAGGACAGTTTCAAGAAGAACATACACACCCTAACTCGAATATTAGTGCTATCTATTATTTAAAAGCACCAGACGGTGCAGCAGGAACAATTTTTAAAAATCCCTTTACAAAACATAGCACACTTCCAATTAAAAATTACAAAATGGAAACAACACAAGAAACTGGATATGCACCAGAACCAGGCAAGTTATTGTTATTTGAATCCTTTGTACCACACTTGACTGAGGTGCATGGATTAGATAAAGAAAGAATGACTTTTGCAGCCAATTTTACTGTAAAGTAGTAAATAGAAATATGATACGAGCACAGAAAGAAATTATCTGGCACTTGACTTGCAGCAAATGCAAGAATTACTGGTCGTTACCAACAATGGAAGAAAAATACTGTATAGACAGAGCAGTATTATATTGTCCTGGATGCGGTACGAAATGTAAAGTTGAAATAGATCCAGATAACTAAAGGTTTTTAAATGACAAATAAATTAATTTTTACCATTGGTTTTACTGATGAACTTGACAAAGAATGGGCTGTTCAGAATCGTGACGAAGAATTTGAGGATGGACAAGTACATTATAATGTTAAGAAGATGGTTCCAGAAATTGAAAAATGGAACGCTAGTTGGGAAATTGATATGTCCAAAAGACACAATCAAATTCTCTTTCACAACTGGGAAACAATTATACGAGCACCACATTTAAAAATGGTAGACAAATTTGAAGTTGATGTTCCTTTTGTTGACGATTATAAAAATATGAATTATCAATTTTATTTTTTAAATTTAATTCCTATTAAATCATTAAATAATGAAATTTTCGATTATATGAATGATACTGAAAACTGTTTTCCAAAAGTTGAATGGGGTGCATTACATATAGATCTAAATGCTCAAATAATGTCTAGTGTATTCCGTCCAGGGCCAATGTTACAATCATTCTTATTTCAGGAAGAGAATACTGAACTTCCTGAAATAATAGATATGCGTTTAACTCCAAAGTTTAATTTTAATTTTGAAATTGGTCATGACATTGAATTTAATGTTAGCCGGTATGAAAAATTAGAACGTATGCATCCTACAGCATTTCAAAAATACCAAAAGTACGCAGACCAGTTAACCGAAGCTGGATGGACAACAAACGGAATTCTTAACTGTGCACATAATACATTAATTGAAGTAGGTAAATTAATAGAAGATCCTATAGATATTATTGACAAAATATATGAAGCACCTTACATTTGCAGAGCAAGTTTAACTAAACCGGAGTAAAAATGGCTAAAGTAATCAAAAGTTTTCAAAGTAAAAATAAAGAAAAAAATTCTTTAATAATATTACAAGATGAAATTTTTATTGTAGAATTTTACGAATATGGAAAACGTGTTGGTGAAATTGAATACACTGACAAAAGTTATCACTATGTAGAAGATGCTGCGGAAAATTGGATTACAGGTGTTATGACAAAAGAAACAATCAATCGTTATAAGAGTGCTGCATGATTCAAGGTAAAACTATTGTACTATGTATGCCAGGTGCATCATATAGTGGAGAGTTTTTAAAAAACTTTTTAGAACTATTCTTTCATATTAAAACACGTGGCGGTAATCCCGTACTCAGTCAATCTTACAGTAGCATGGTTAACTTTGCTCGTTGCAAAGTAGTAGGTGCAGATGTTGGACGTGGGAAATATCAAAAGCCATGGAACGGACAGCACTATGATTATATGCTGTGGATTGATAGTGATATTATATTTAACACACAACAGTTTGATAAACTAGTAAGCATGGACTGTGACGTTGCTAGTGGTTGGTATAGTCAACCTGGAGGCACAACACCTGTTGTAGAATCCATGGATGACGATTATTTCCGTGAACATGGTACATATCGTTTTATTACTGCAGATGAAATGGAACAGCGTAAATTTGCATTCAAAGCAGACTACATTGGATTTGGCTGGGTACTAGTAAAACGTGGCGTGTTTGAACAAATGGAGTATCCATGGTTTGCTCCCAAGCTACAAGACTTGGGTAATGGACTACAAGACATGTGCAGTGAAGATGTTTCATGGTGTTTGGATGCACACAAACTGGGCATTGACATTTATGTAGACCCACAAGTTCGTGTTGGACATGAAAAAACACAAATCATATAAACCTATACTAAATTGTTCTTGATTTATTGATTTTCAGACTTTATACTAGACTCACATTAACAGAGGAGAGTATAATGTTTTTTTTCTATCCAGATAACGAAAAGCGCAGTAATGCACCTTTTAATCCACATCGCTACAATCCCAACAACATGATTTGCAAGCATCTTGAGAATTACTTTTTCTTAAAGTTTATCATACAAAAAAGTGAGGACTTTGTAGAACGTCATCGTGCAAGCAAAGAACTAGATGTGTGTGAGCGTAAGATTGCATACTGGCAAAAAATGCCCACCTATTGCGAGGATACATATCAGCATCACTTAAACATTTACAAAAATAATTGGGATATGTAAAAAAAATTACAACCCACTGAAAACATTGAAAACTTTTTTGATGTTTTCAGTTGACATTTAAGTCAACAATCACTATATTATATATGTAAACAGAAGGAGATAGTCATGTTTGTAGTTAAGACACAAATTTTGGAAAACTATGGTGCACATTGCGAAGATGGCAGATTTGCTTCTGGCAATGCATACTGGAAGATGAAAGGCGGCAACGAATATATTGTTCGTGACCTTGATCGTCCGCAGGATGCTATGGCGTTCGTTGCTGCGAAGTTCATCGAAAACAACATTTACTTCAAGGAGTTTCCAATCGAAGTAATCACCTGGGACGAGTGGCAAGAAGAGTTGAACGAGCTCGACGAAGACTATCGTGAGTTCCTAGTAGAGCAGGCTGTTGCTTGCTCTCCAGTAGCGGAGGCAGCGTAATGAAAAAGCAACGTCCACTTTATAATACTGATCAAGTGTTAGAACTGGCAATTGTTGTTGACAGTAATCAGGGCTTTGTAAAAAGCGGCCATGGATATTTTGATCGTGAAAATGATATACATGTTTACGATAATAAAACTGCTATTATGCAGTATATCCAGGGTGATGTTGACATGCCTGAAATTAATAAAGATATTCAAAAAGACGCTGCAAAAATAAAAGAAAGTTTTCGTGACGAACTTATTGCTAAAAAGCTGATGGGTCGTTTAAACACTTTTGAGGAAAGCGTTTTAAAATCATTGAGCAACGATGCTATAGACAATTTTGGTGTCAGTATTTTAGCTAGCCTTCCTAATAGCTTTCGTGTACAAAAAAAGCGTCAAAGTTTGGACGACTGGTTTGACACAATGCGTGACAAAAGCGAGTTTGTTGGTAAAATTGGTGAACGTATTCGCTTTAGTGTTAATGTTAAAGATGTGAAGTTTATTGCAAAATATGGTATACACTTGGTAACTTGTGTTAATGACGAAGACAATCTTATCAAGTTCTTTTTTAGCAAAGAGCCAGACATTGCTGGATTGTTGGAGAATAAAACTGTTATTATTACCGGTAAGGTAAAGCAACATGACGTAAGTAAATTCAGTGACTGTAAAGAAACTGTAATTAATTACGTAAAAATTGAAGAAAAGTGTTGACAAGGTATTCATACTGTGTTATCACATATGTATAGAAACAAAAAATGGAGTGAGAGACCATGCAGAAAGTTTTAGTACGTAACGGAGAGTACAACAAAATGCCAATTACTAACGAAGTGTTTGCACTTGTTAAAGGCATTAGTAAAGGTAAAAACGGCAGTTTTATAACTGTTGCTGGTACCGGTGAAAATGGATATCCGGAGCGTAATATTCGTATCCGAGTTTCGGGTAAAAAAGATATTGAAATGCAGTCTGTAGAAAAGCAAGAGTCAGACGAGCAAATTATTGAACGACTACGTGAGCGTTTTCAGATCCTAGAGGATATGAGTTATGCTGCATGTGACGGTGTTGTGCGTGGAATGGTTGTTACTGGACCTCCAGGTGTAGGTAAGTCCTACGGTGTAGAGAAAGTAATCCGTGAAGCCGAACTTATGAACAAAATGAGCGGCGGTAGCGGCAATACTGGCCGTAAGTACGGTATGGAAAAAGGTGCTGCGAGTGCTATTGGTTTGTTTAAACTGTTGTACGAGTATTCAGAAACAGGTTCTGTGCTAGTGCTAGATGACTGCGATAGTGTGCTGTATGATGAGACTTCACTTAACTTGCTCAAAGCAGCACTAGATAGCAGTCCTAAGCGTTACTTGAGCTGGCGTAGTGAAAGTTCAGTATTGCGACGTGAAGGTATACCTGACCGTTTTGAGTTTAAAGGTTCGATTGTGTTTATTACAAACCTCAAGTTTGAAGCAACACGTGGTAAGATGAAAGATCACTTGGATGCGATCATGTCACGCTGTCACTACATGGACCTGACTATTGATACAATGCATGAAAAGTTTTTGCGTTGTAAGCAAATTGTAACAGATGGTATGCTGCAAGATTATAAGTTCTCTGAATCAGATCAAAAAAATCTGATGGATTACATTTACGAAAACCGTGAAAAGCTACGTGAAATGAGCTTGCGCATGGTACTAAAGATTGCCGATCTCAAGAAGATGAACGGTAATAAATGGCAACGTTATGTAGAAATGACCTGCATGAAACGGGCCTAATAAAATAAAGTCCAACGGTGGACCTCCTCTGTCTGCGTCACTCTCACTCACACCGTTGGGCTTAACTGGGCCGGTAAAGTAAAACACTTTACCGGCTCTTCTTTTCACTAAGTACTTATGTGTGATTGACAAAAATTAAAACGTAGTATATTATCTAGACATGAAGTGTAAAATTATCCTTAAAGATGAAGTAAACTGTAAAGTTGAAGGTCTTGACTTGCAAACTCGTCGCAAGTGTGAACAAAAACTAAAGTTCTTTTTGCCTTATGCAAGACATGTGCCAGCATATAAACTAGGACGCTGGGACGGCTGTGTGGGCTTTTTTACAATGGGTGGTAGTACATTTGTTAACGCATTACCACATATTATTCCTATATTACAGGAAAGCAAATATGAGTTTGATGTAGAAGACCAACGTAGCACTTGGAAGTTCGACTTTAAACAAATTGCAGAAGATCACTTCAGTGCTAGAACTTGGCCAGACAAACATCCGTCTGCTGGAAAACCAGTTGTACTGCGTGACTATCAAGTCGATATTATTAACAAGTTTTTAGACAATACGCAGAGTATACAAGAAATTGCAACAGGTGCAGGCAAGACATTGATGACTGCAGCACTTAGTGATTTGATCGAACCCTACGGTCGCAGTATTGTTATTGTACCAAACAAAGACTTAGTAACACAAACAGAAGCAGATTATATTAACTTGGGACTTGATGTTGGTGTGTACTTTGGCGATCGTAAAGAGTTTGGTAAAACACATACCATCTGTACTTGGCAAAGTTTAAACATTATTGAAAAACGTTTTCGTGATGGCGAAAGCGAAATGAGTTTGGACGATTTTGCAGAAGATGTAGTATGCATTATGGTAGACGAAGTGCACCAAGCAAAGGCAGACGTACTAAAGAAACTGTTAACGGGTAGTTTCCGTAATGTTCCTATTCGTTGGGGACTAACAGGTACAATACCAAAAGCGGATCATGAACGACTGAGTTTAGAAGTAGGCCTGGGAGAAGTTGTGCATCAACTGGCGGCAAGTGATCTGCAAGATCAAGGTGTACTAGCACAGTGTGAAGTTAACATCATGCAATTACAAGATACAGTTAACTATGGAAATTATCAAAGCGAACTAACTTACTTGACAACTGACAGATATCGTTTAGATTATATTAGTGAAATGATTAAAACAATGTCTAAAAGTGGCAATACACTTGTACTTGTTGATAGACTTAAAGCAGGTGAAGGGCTACTAGAACGTCTCGGAGACGACACTGTTTTTATTAGCGGTGCAATGAAAACACAGGATAGAAAAGATGAATATGACGAAGTATCAGGAGCAGATGGCAAAATCATTATTGCTACCTATGGTGTTGCGGCTGTTGGGATCAATATCCCTCGCATTTTCAATCTTGTTCTCATTGAGCCTGGCAAGTCTTTTGTTAGAGTAATTCAAAGTATAGGTAGAGGAATTAGAAAAGCACAGGATAAAGATAGTGTTCAAATTTGGGATATTACTAGTAGTGCAAAATTCAGTAAACGACATTTAACTGAACGTAAAAAATATTACCGTGAAGCAAAGTATCCGTTTCATGTAGAGAAAGTAGATTTTAAATGAAAATATTAACAGTAGATAATGAAAGTTATGACTTAGAATATGTTCCAGAAGAAATAGAAGATATAAGATATTGTGTATTAGACTACAGCGACAAGGATAATGCAGATTATATATTTGTTCCACTAGTGTTCTTAGAAAGTTTTAGTTGCCCTGCGGCTGTTTTAAAAATTGGTAATGACACAGTAAAAGTGCCGCTAGATTGGAATTTAGTTGTATGTGATCCCAGTGTTGGAGATCCAGAAATACTTCCTATTACAAGTTTAAATGATCGTGGATTTAAAAGTTTTGTATTTAATCCAATTACAGGATTTATGCCAGAGTTTACAGAAGTAGAAATTGTAAATATATATCAAGAAGTCAAATGGTATTTTCCTAAATTAAAATATGGACATATATTGGCAGTGCCTTTAGAAACAAAAAATAATCCACGTTGTGTTTACTTTGTAAAAGAAACTGCTAAACTACCAGATGTACTAAGCACGGATGATTTGTGGTGAGTAAGCTAGATCTTAAAAATGAAATGCGAGCTATCGATACAAAAGATCGTAACTGGTATAAGACATTAACTGAAGAAGAACGCACAGCATATAACAAACAACTGTGGGTTCAAATGCGTTGGACTAGTTGTGTAAATGATACCGACACTTTAATACTCGTAAATGAATTTACAAACAGGCATTTTAACATATTAAAAAACCATCATGAATTACAGTTGCAATTACTACAAGTATCAGGAACAGGAAATACTCGTAGACGTGAATGGATCCCTCCTGGTAAAGGTGTTAAAAAGAACCGGATTATGAGTTGGCTGGCAGAACAGTATCCACAATACAGTGATGCAGAACTTGAATTACTTGCTGCAACAAATGACAAAAAAGTATTTTCAGATATGATGGAACAGCAAGGTATGACTAAAAAAGAGATCAAAGAGATTGTAAAATGAAATGTGAGTATTGCGGAAAGGATTTCAAACGTGAAAGTACATTACTTGCTCACACGTGTGAGAAAAAACGCCGTTGGCTTGCAAAAGAATTTCCTGAAACAATAGCTGGTTTTGCAGCATTTGATTTGTTTTACAGATTAAGTATGCAGCATAAGCCTAAGGAATATGCTGACTTTGTTGACAGTCAGTTCTTTAGTGCGTTTGTAAAGTTTGGCAGTTATTGTATCAACACACGTGTCATTGACGGAGAAGCATATACTCGTTGGCTAGTACGTAAACAAGCAAAACTCAAAGACTGGCCAACTGATAGAATGTACATGCTTTTTGTTAGAGATCATGTAAAAAAAGAAACAGTGGATCGTGCATTAGAACGTTTTGTAGAACATGCAAGTAAGACGTCTTACTTTGATAGCTTCTGGGAAACTGCAGGTGGTTATGTAATTGCAGACTGGGTAGAGTCAGGTAAAATAAGTCCTTGGATAATTATTTGTAGTACTCGTGCACAAGTAGCATTGAATGACATGAATGAAGAATGCTTCAATAGAGTAGCAAATTGTATAGATGCTGGGCATTGGGGTAAAAAAACACAACAGGCTCCGCAAGATGCAGCATGGGTAAGACACATAATTGATGGAGAACCTGTTGATGCTTAAACGTAAAAAATATAATTTAACTGACCAGGAACGTGAAGCCAAACATAAAGAAGTTGAAAAACTAGTCGCAAAAAAAGAAAAAGTGTATTTAGACGAACCATGGCAAGGGTATTGTGATGATGATTCACACCCGTTGTTTAGTATATTAGTAACTAAACAAAAACCAAAAGCAGTATGTTACTACTGCTCAAAAATGTGGATACTAGATGGATAAGTGTAACAAACATCATATACTATTTGTTAAAAATAGTGTTGGAGACTATCAAGCAATGGATGCAGTATGCGGTAAACAAGTAGGAAAAACTATTTGGTATTGTTGTAAAGAACACATGGAAAAAAAGATACAGCCTGATTCAGGTATACGTTATACAAATAATGATGATGGAGAAATAATGAATGATTAAATTGGAGACAGTTGATGCCTGATATTGATATTGACTTTGCTAACAGAGATCAAATACTAGCAAAAATTAAACATGTACCAGCACGGTTGCAAAATCGTAAACACAATACTGGCGTATATACACACCGTGTTCCAGTTGATCCTTTTAAAGGATTGTGTACACTTGATCATAAAGCAGCAGACGATGCTGGATATTTTAAATTAGATATGCTCAATGTAAGCATATATAAAGACGTGCGTGATGAACACCACTTACAGCAATTGATGGATCATGAACCAATTTGGGAGTTATTACAACATGAAGACTTCGCTGATCAAGTCTTCCATGTTAGTGGACATTCAGAGTTAATGCGTAAACTAAAGCCCAGTAATATATCAGAATTGGCTGCAACACTAGCAATTATTCGTCCAAGTAAGCGTTATTTAGAATCAGCAAATTGGGATCGTATACATAAAGAAGTATGGGTACAGCCAACCAACAATCAATATTATTTTAAAAAAGCACACGCATTTTCATATGCAATGGCTGTTGTAGTACATATGAATTTAATTTGTGAAAAATTAGGATACTAAGATGAACGAACAAAAATTTCTTAAAGAAATAGACGAGATTGGATTTACATTATGGGAGGCAAGATTTGATCCTGAATGTATTGAAGAATTAAATGATTATGCAGCATCGTTCCCACCAGAACGTGGACATGATAAAAATTTAAAATGGTACGGTTGGGAAACTATTAAAGATATGTCGCCTGAAGAAATTGATAAAATTGACTGGGCTTACTATTGGACAGACGAGCCCAAAGAACATCATTTTATTGAAAAAGTAATTAAACCAGATCTAGGAAAATGTGCTGATGCAGCATTTGGAGAAGGTAACTGGGAATGGTACATGTGTGACTTTATCGTACTACATCCTGGTATGAATTTTGTACGACCACACATTGATACTCCATATAGATTTAAAGAATTCAAATATACTGAAGGATTACTAGGATTACAATTCATGGTAATGTTGTGTGACTTTGAAGCCGACAATGGTGCAACAGGTTATGTACCTGGATCACACAAATACATATATGATTACTATCAAAATTTGTATGCTGACAAAAGTGTATTTGATTTATTTTTCATGGATAACTACCGCCAACACCAGGGCCCTAAAGGAAGTTTTGTATGTTGGCATCCAAGAGTACTCCATAGTACTATGCCAAATCATTCAAATCAAATTAGACGTGGCTTGTTATTACATGCGGCTGAAAAAACAACGGCCAGAAGGCTGCGAATTGTTGATCCGCAAAAGAACACTTCTTTAAGAACTAGTTAACTTTTCTTACTAATTGTATGTTTCTACGTTTAACACGTTTTTGAATAATATTGTTTAAACTAATACTTGGACCGTGCACTATTGAAAAATCTTTACAACTGAACGTAACCAGTGTTGGCCTAAACTTTTCCCAACGACTTTTAAAAATAATGTTAATAGGAATCATACGGTTTGTTCCCCACCACCATTCTTCTCCTAGATCTAAGAATTCAATTTTTTCATCGTCGTTTTTGATATTATCAAAAGAATACATACTAGCCATGTGTTGATCAACATTTTGCATTATGCCAACATATTCGTTGCCACCGTATGCAACAAGTGTTAAAAATGGAAAGTTTTCTAGTAGTTTTTGATATTTTTGTGGTATATGTGTCATTCTATTATTACTTATTCAAATAAATACTAGTGGAGATTTATAGCATGAATTATCAAGGTACAACTTATAGTTACAATCAAAGAAGTGAAATTTTAATTCCTACACGTAGAGGTACATCTTATTATGGTCCACAAAATCATAAGCCTCTTATTGCGTATCAAGGAGTAACCACTGATTTTGAATTTTATGTAACTGATACTAATAGAAAACCTGTTAGTATTGAAAATAAAACTTTTACAGCTAAAATCATTGATAGAACAACTAAGGTTGCAGTAATTACTCGAACACTTACACCACTTGATTATGCGCAAGGATCTCTATTAATGCGTTTAACTGAAGATAATGTTGCTAGTTTGTCTCCTGCATTATATGATGTTACAATTACTTATACTGACAGTGAAAGCCAGACTTTTGGATTATATACTGATCAAAATTTTCGACTGACTTATGTACTAGAAGTAAAAGAAAACATTGGTACAACTATTAATGAGAGTATAACTATTGACAGACTGCCTGGAGGCATCAGTGACAAATATCCTGGAACTGCACAAACACGTAATAGTGATGGTACAAATACTGCAGCGGTTTACTTAACAAATTATACTGGAAAAGTTTTTGTAGATGCCACGCTTGAAACTGACCCTGCAGAGCGTGATTGGTTTCCAATTATTATAAATCCAGACCAAGATGATAAGTTTTGGACTTTTACTAATACAACTGGTATAGAAGCATTTACCTGGGATGGCATGTATATGTGGGTTCGCTTCCGTTTTGAAAATGATGTTGCCAATACAGGAACACTTGACAAAATCTTATATAGAGCGTAATATGAATACATGATTGTATTGGACTTCGTCAGACAAACTCTACCTGGTGGTTGGAAAAGCACACCCAGTGGTTGGGTCAGTGGTAACTGCCCAATGTGTAAAACTCGTGGACATCGTAGTGATACACGCAAACGTGGTGGATTAATGTTTACTGACGACAAAGTTCAGTATAACTGTTTTAACTGTGGATTTAAAACTGGCTGGTCGCCAGGCAGAAAAATAAACGGCAGACTACAAGAATTGTTAGTACAATTTGGTGCTGATCCTGCTCAAATACAACGTATAAACTTTGAGTTACTTAAACAACAAGAAGAAGAAAATGTTGTAACTCAGTTTATTAAACAAGACAAACCACGTGAAGTAAAAATAAACTGGGGCGAAGAATCACTGCCACCAGAAAGTAAACGTTTGTCACAAGTTGATACCAGTACGCTGTCTGATGAAAAATTATCAAAGTTTATAGCAGCATGTGAATATATTGAGGAACGTGGATTGGGGTTTTACAGTGACTGGCACTGGAGCCCATTTAAACATTTTAGTAATCGTATTATACTACCGTTTTATTATGATGATAGTATAGTAGGATATACTGCACGTTGGGTTGGAAAAACACCAGACAAGGAGACACCCAAGTATTACTTAAAGTCTCCTAAACATTTTGTGTACAATGTAGATGCACAAGCAGATCATAAGTATACAATAGTCAGTGAAAGTCAGTTTGATGCACTTATTACTGGTGGTGTTGCAATGCAAGGCAATACACCTAGTATGACGCAATGTGACATTGTTGATGACTTGGGTACTGAAATAATAGTTGTACCAGATGCTGACCGTGCAGGTAATGAATTAGTTAAAGCAGCACTCAAACGTGGTTGGAGTGTAAGTTTTCCTCCTTGGGAGGGATGTAAAGACGCTGGCGATGCAGTGCAAAAGTATGGTAGATTATTTACAGTAAGGAGTATAATTGAAAACGCAGAGAGCAACACAACGAAGATCCAGTTACTTGCTAAATCCTATTGTAGATGATTATAATATCAGAGACAAGGAATTTTATAATAGAGTGAAACATGTAAGTGCATACACAGATTTGCAAAGCGAATGGGTCAAACGATTTGCTTGGCTACCTAAACATAGCGATATAACCAATGAACGGATTTGGTTGACAAATTATTACGAGTACGTTATAACAATGGATATGAATGGCACAGTGCCACACAAAAGTAAAGACTGGCGCATGGTATATACCCGTGACGAATATATTGCTAAGAAGCTAACAGGCGAAATTAAATGAGTGAAGAGTATACAGACGATTTACAAAAACTTTATATTGAGTTTTTGTTAGCAGAGAAAGACCTCTTTGTTAGATGTAATGCTATTACACAAAGCAAATACTTTACTCGTAAGTATCAGCCTGTTATGGACTTTATACAACAACACGTAGACGGTTATGGTGACTTACCCACACATGAACAAATTGCTGCAAAAACAAGTCAGCAGTTTGACGACATTACTAACAAAGTAACAGATGACCATAAAAAATGGTTTATGGATGAATACGAAAAGTTTTGTAGACACAAAGCACTGGAAGGTGCTATCCTTGCTAGTGCTGACAAACTTGAACGCAATGAATATGGTAGTGTAGAAAAACTAATTAAAGATGCTGTTAGCATTGGACTTGCTAAAGACTTTGGACTTAACTATTGGGATGATCCCGCAGGACGTATTCAAACTATTAAAGACAATCGTGGACAAAACAGTACTGGTTGGGAGAGTCTGGACAAAGTATTGTATGGCGGATTTAATCCAGGCGAACTGAATATCTTTGCAGGTGGTTCGGGCAGTGGTAAAAGTTTGTTTATGCAGAACATGGCACTCAACTGGGCACTTGCTGGTAAAAACGTTGTTTATGTAAGTTTGGAACTTAGTGAAGAACTGTGCAGTATGCGACTAGACGCTATGCTTACTAATATGAGCACTAAAGACGTTATGAAAAATCCAAGTGACGTTGAGCTTAAAGTTAAAATGGCAAGTAAAAAAGCAGGCGTATTGCAAATTATACAAATGGCAAATGGCAGTACAGTTAATGATATTAAAGCATATTTAAAAGAATATCAAATACAAAAAGGCATTAAAGTAGATGCATTGTTTGTTGACTACTTGGACTTGATGATGCCGGTAACAGTAAAAGTAAATCCAAGTGATCAGTTTATTAAAGACAAGTTTGTAAGTGAAGAGTTACGTAACCTGGCAACTGAACTACATATTCTATTTGTTACAGCATCACAACTTAACCGTGGTGCAGTTGACGAAGTAGAGTTTGACCACAGCCACATTGCAGGTGGTATTAGTAAAATTAATACAGCAGATAACTTGATTGGTATTTTTAGTAGTCGTGCAATGCGTGAACGTGGCCGTGTACAAATACAGTTTATGAAAACACGTTCGAGTAGTGGTGTTGGATCGAAGTTGGACTTGGGATATGATATGAACACACTGCGTATTACTGATTTAGATGACGATGAACAGGGAGAAGATGGACAAGTTGCAAGCATTTACCAAAGTTTAAAAGCAAATGCAAATTCAAGTGTAAGCCCAGCTGGAAAACAAGTTACAGAAACCACAACTACAGCCGTTAATAACGCTGATAGATTACAAAATTTACTTAAAAGAAGGGAATAGTTGCTGAAACACTAATGCCGTTGACCTTATCTAGTCTATGTATGATATTGAACAACGGGCTAGCCTTTAGGAGTCAATAAGTTTGAGCCTGTATGAGCCAAAAAAGTAAGCCTGTGTGTTGCCCGCTACCACTGATGTTATAGTTCTTATTAGCAATGGATCCTAAGTTCTTAATCAGAAAATGCAAAAGTGCCATAAGTGCTTTCCATCAATGTTTCAGCAACATTATTTATAAATAGTATTACTATGAAGAGAAAAACAAGATCTATTTTAGAAGAAATTAATGCAATGGCTCCTAAGAGAGACAAAAAACAGATTGTTGAGTCTAATGCCGAGCAAGTAATTGTAACTGCAATTAATTTAATTGAATTAATTAATGAAAGTTTTGATGTTGAAACGGCTGCAGATTTAAATAAACGTCTTATTAACAGTATTAGAACTAAAGATCCACGAAAATTTAAAAGAGGAATAGCTAGAGTTGAAAATCAAAGATATAATCAGTGGGACTCATAAAAGGCGTTCAAAGCGTGGATCCCGAATTAAACGAATTAAACAAAGAAGTCTTTTCGGAGAAGATAGCGGTAGTAAAAACACGCACTTAGATCACGCTGAAGAAATTGTTTTCCTTCGTGGTGCTACTGGTGTGCAACAATTAGTCAGTGGCTTTAATAATCTATTATCAATGTTAACAGGCAGTGGTGGCGACAGTAATGTTACTACCAAGTGGGACGGAAGTCCTGCCATTTTTTGTGGTATTGATCCAAGTGATGGTAAATTTTTTGTAGGTACAAAAGGTGTATTTGCTAAAAATGCCAAGCTAAACAAGAGCATGGAAGATATTGAAACAAATCACGGCGATGTTACTAAAAATGGTGAAAACGTTAGCAAAGAAGGGTTACGTGAAAAATTACGTTATGCTTTGCAATATTTGCCAGAGCTAGGTATTACAGGTGTATTGCAAGGCGATATGTTGTATACTAGACCAGATCTTAAAATGGTGCAAATTGATGGACAACAGGCTGTAGCATTTACACCAAATACAATTACATACACAATGCCAACTGATAGTGATGTTGGAAAACAAATATTAAGTTCACAAATGGGCATTGTTTTTCACACAGAGTACACTGGAGACAGTATTTCTACTATGAGTGCTAATTTTGGATTTAATGCCGACAGTTTAAACCCAAGTAGTAATGTTTGGTTTACTGACGCAACAATTAAAAACGTTAGCGATCAAGTGTCATTTGACAAAAAAGAAGTTGCGCAAATTGGTCAAGCAATTAAAAATTTAAGTAGTTTAGGACAAAATGTAAAACAATTTGAAGTATTAAACAAGCAAATGCCAATTGATCTTATTCAAGAATTAAAAGCACATGCTAATACTCCTATTAGAAGCGGACAGCCATTACAACAAGATCCAACACAGTTTGCAAAAACATTTACAGAACGTGTTAAACAAAAATTTGCAAAAGCAATTGACAGTTTAAAATCAGATCGTGGTCGTGAAAATAAACAAGCACAATTACAGCAAGTATTACAAATATTAGACGAGCACGTAAATGATATTGCTGGAATGTATAAAGCGTATTTGTTAGCAGATCGTATTAAAATGATGTTCCAACGTAAAATGCGTGAAATACGTGCAATAGATAGTTTTATACAACAACCAGACGGCAGTTTTAAAGTAACAGATCCAGAAGGGTTTGTTGTGGTAGGTAGTGATGGTAATGCAATGAAAATTGTTGACCGCTTGGAATTTAGTGCAGCGAATTTTGCATAAGGTAAATAGTAATATGGAACAAAAGTACACAGCACAACAATGGGCAGCAATACAAGGAGGACATCAAATTGATGAATCTCCAAAGTATAGTTTCTTGAGCAATTTAAATGAAAGCAAAATGTATCGTACCCGCAAACAACTCAATGCAACTGCAGTAGATGATGTTGCAGACTTTGCATTTTTAAATTTAATTTCTATGCACATTTTAAATAGTGATGAGCAAACACAAAAAATTGCACAATCATATGCTAAACGTACTATTGCAAATAACCAATTTAAAAATTATAGACAAAGCGGAACAGATTTATATCAAGCGTTGCACAAATTAACAACAAACGATAAAGTAAACTTACCTGATGAAGAACTAAAAGCATATTTACGTGATGTAGCAAAAGGTAAACCAACACCACGAGCACGTGGGTTATTCATGAAGTTAGAACGTGCACTTAAAATTCAAGATTCAAATTACAAGAGTATGCGTAGACTTGGTGTTGATTGGGAAAAATTAAGTCCTACTCAACGTCAGCTTGTAAACACAAGAATGCTTCAGTACTACAAAACAAATGCTATTAGAAGTGAACTATATGAACCATTAAAACAGTATTCAAGAGCAAATAATTATATATTAGCAGGTGTTGGTAATGCTGAAAAAGCCAGTGTTGCTAAAAAGATTGCTGTTAGAACTGCTATGGGTGCGGCAAGTGCTGCAGCAGGGTTTCAAATGGGTAGAGCGTTTGGTAGAAGTTTGGTCCGAGGAAGAAGTCCTGACTTAAAGTAGGTGATACTTGACTGAAAAATACACTATCTATACTCTAATAGATATTACAAATAGTAAAAATACTAATTCAAAATCTAAAAATATCAAAGAGTATAATCAGCAGCAAAATTTAAATACTATGATACAAATTATAGGTCTTCGTAGTCAGCCTATACAATACGAATCTTTGGTATTAAATGCACAAGATCTAGCACAATACCAGTTCGGAAACCAGTTTAAGGGACTACATACTGTGTGGGAATTTCAGTTTGTAACAGAACATAGCCAAGTCTATGAAAAAGACCAAGACCCTGTTTATTTTTTAAAAGATGACTTTGACGGTGTAGCATTTACACCATACTTAGATGAAACTGTAAATTTCTTATCTTCTACTTTTGAAACAAAAAATCTAGATTTAAGAAACATATACTTTAATAAACTTGTAATCTAATATAAATAGTTATGTAACGATGAAAGTATTATATTACAACGATCGTTTCTAGGCACACTACAAAGGCAAAACATACCAAGGCTCCTACCAACACGATGCTAAGAAGCATTTAAGCCGTAGAAGAGTGAATCTATGTCAGTAACTACAATCGGAACGACTCAAATTGAGCGTGAAAATTTAGAAGCACACGTTGACCTGTGTGCCGAAAGGTATCTTATTTTGAATGAAAAGGTGAATAACATAGACACAAGGCTAACAAATATTGAGACATCCGTTCAACGGATGCGTGAAGATAGTATTCGTGAGTTTTCTCGCCTTAGAGAAGATATGATCAAAGCACAGAATACTACAAATAAAATCATGATGGGCACAAGTGGTACTATCATCGCTGGCGTATTAACAGTTGTCGCTACATTATTAATGTCATAAACTTTCCGATAAATAACTTTATGAACTTTAGTGAATTTACATCACAAGAGCCTGTTGTGGAAGCACAACTTGTATGGGCTCGTAAGGGTAATAAAATTGCTCGTAAATTTCGTTGTGCTGTTGGTCAACGTGCTGGTAGAGTAGTGAGCGATCCAAGCCAATGTAGTAAACCAATTGACATTAAAAAACGTATAACACTTAGAAAAACAAAGGCACGTATGGGTGCAAGGATGGCTCGTAAAGCACAAAGAACAAAACGTATGAATCCAGCAAGTAAAGCAGTCCAACGTCTTAATAAGGTAAAATAAAATGAAAGTATCAGACATTGTAGAAAGATATGGAATGAGATCAGGCACAGCAATGGCTAGAGATTCTGCATCATCTGTAACTAATCAAAATAAACGTGCTAATGCTCAAGCAGCTGATAGTAATAGAGAAGCAAATATTTCTAATAAACACGCAGAAAGAAGTGCAAAAAGAAAACGCTATGCACCAACTGGCGTGCCGTTTAGATTAATGCAACCACAAGCACCAGCAGGACCAGAGGGAGAACAATAATGAGAGCGTTTGTAACCAAAGGTGGTTTCCCTACATTTATTAATAGTCGTGAAAGTGATTTTTTAGATCAATATTTTACTGAAGATGTAATTTTAGAAAAAGAAAATTTAAGTGAGAGAGAAGCATATATTGCTCAAAATTTAGTAACACGTGGTGTACTAGACAAAGTAGTTAACAGTGGCACAACGGGCTATAAACTTAATATTAACAAATATGGAAAATTATAATGAGCCGTAGCCTTAAAGAAATACTCTTACAACAAGTTGAAGAAACTAGTCAAGCCTTAAATGAAGCAGCAAATTCTGATGTTAATTTAAAAGTAGCAATGACACAAACAGTAACACCTGATAGTATTACTATACAAAATTATCGTATTGATATTATTAGTGAAGAATTTGCTGGTAGAAAAAAGAATTTTTATAATATTGTTGAAGACAATAAAGTAATACATCGTGATTTGGCTTTATTTGAAACTGCAATGGGTATTGTTAAAAGATATATTGCAAATAGCATATCACAAATTAGTGAATTAGAAAAACTTGATATGGAATATTGCAATGCATTATACGAAACTTGGATGCACCAGAGTCGTGCAAAAAAAGGCGGCATAAACGAAGATATTGCACTAGCAAAAGCTGGCGCCGCAAAAAGTAAAGTCGCAGAAGCGAAGCGCAAAATAATGAAAAGACTATAAATATACTATATAACGGGGAATAAGAAAATGTATTTAAACGATTTAAACTCAGCTTCTCATAGTGTTGACAAAATTAATAAAGTGTTAGCCAATACATTTGGTCACAATGTTAATATCAGCGAAATGAGCACAAATGCATTAGAGCGTATGCTTACAGCAACTAATGCAAAAATTACACAGATCAAAGAAAGTGATCTAACATACTGGGAAAATCCACAGTATAACAAACTAAACCTAATTTCACATTCATTAAAAACATATATTAATGAAGTGGCACCAGGTCGTACAGACGGTAAAACAATGAAAACAAAAGTAAAAGAATCTGCAGAACTTGAAGCAGCAGAAGTTATGCTAGCAGCGCAAGAGCTAGTTGACGAACTACAAAAAATGGTTGAAAACCTAGCAGAGATGCAAGTACAAAAACTAATGCCAATTGTTGATGCAATGAAAGAGCAAATGGGTTTTGAACAAGCTGAAGCATATAATGCCGCAGCTGATGCAGCACTAGCTAGTTTACTAGACCAAGCTAAAGCAGCTAAAGATGCACTAGACAATGCAACAATGGCGGCACGTGGTGAAGCACCAGCAGCGCCTGCTCCAACAGACATGGCAATGGATCCAGCAATGGACATGGGCGATGATGACATGTCAATGGACGATGATTTTGCAGTAGATACAGCCGCAGCAGGTGAAGAAAATGCAACAGGCCGTGAAATGAAAGAAGGCCTAGATGTGATGGAAGCACAAGCAATAAAAGAAAAAAAGTTCTTGGAAGCTAAAGACCGTATTTTCCAGATGCTAGAAGCAGGCCAAATTACCAAAGAACAGTTTTTAGATATGATGAATGAATTTGATTTAGGTAGATTAAATCCATTTAGAAAACGTGGCCCAGCAGTGCCAGCAGGTAATCCTACAAGTAGTATGCCAGAACCAGCACAAGATATGATTGGAAAACAGTACAAAGGTGCGTTTGATCGTATTCAAGGCGGTGAAAGAATTGGTGATTTAGATAGAAAAGGATCTACACAAGCTCTGATGAGACATATGGATAAAAGATACGGCGGTGGCGGCATTCGTCCAGATGGCACAGGTGATTGGACTGCTAGAGGAAGAAAGTAACAAATGAAAGCAACTGAACTATTACATGAAGGTCAGGATTATGTGTTAAACGGTATAGAAGAAATTATCGTTAGAGCAAAAGCACGTGGCTTTACAAAAATAAAAACACCGACTGTACTAGCAAAGCTAGAAGCAGGAGGATATTTTATTGACATGGGTAGCTTAGTTGATTTACTAAACAGTATTGACGCTGTTGGTTCTGCCAACAAAGAAACCATCACTTTGACAAATGCATTGCCCCCGGATGCAAATCAGCCTGATGATACTGTCAGTAAAATGGCGTCAAAACAACTTACTAAAAAGGATAAGAAACTATGAGTTACAGTATTAACAGTAATCAAGCACGTACTATAGCTAGAAGTCAACTTTCTATTTTTAATGAAAGCAAAAAACTCATGGAAACTGTTATTACTGATGCAACAAATGGTGCTTATCAAACTACAGTAAGCGATGGTACTGATATGACAGAAAGCACACCAACAATTACTGTTACTGGTACAGTTGCAAATCCTACTATTACAGGTACACCATCACTTATTCTTAACAGCACAACTATTACTTTGGGAACAACAGGAACCAATCTCAATTCTATTATAGCTGATATCAATGATGGTGGTATTAGTGGAATTGTTGCTAGTAAAAATACTGCAAATAATTTAGTAATAACATACACTGCGCCGGCCGCAACAACCTGGGAATTATCAATTGGTGCTGGAACAGCAAATGTAGATCTAGGTCTTCAAACTGGTGCCACTGTGGTTGCAACTAATCCGTCTAGTGTTTCTTATTTTCAAGTTTGGCAAGGCACTGCTGAAGACCGTGCAAAAGCAGATGAAATGCGTCAAGTTATCGACTATTTTAAAAATCTAGGATACGATATAGAACGCCAAACAAACACAGCTACAAATAAAACATTTAAATGGGTTATTAGCTATTGACATTTGCTTAATGTTGTATTACATTATGTAAATGTTAACAATCAATTCCCCCTATCCATATCAAGAATTTAAAAGAAAGAGCGTTAATGGAAAACGTCTATACGAAAATCCATATGGTGATCCAGTACCTAGTGTTACAACTATCTTGGACAAAACCAAACCCCAAGAAAAACGACAAGCCCTTGCGAACTGGAAAAAACGTGTGGGCGAGGAAAATGCTCAAAGAATAGTCACTGAAGCAGCAAATGTTGGCACTATTATGCACAACATGCTTGAATCTTGGGTCAAGAACGAAGACTATTCTGGTGACCGTATACTTCAAGCAGAGATGATGGCAGAAACAGTAAAGAAAAATGTTGAGCCACATTTACAAGAAGTATGGGGAAGTGAAGTAAACTTATGTTATCCTGGTTTGTATGCTGGCACAACTGACCTAGTAGGTGTGTACAAAGGCAAGCCTACCATAATGGACTTTAAACAAACCAATAAACCCAAAAAGCGTGAATGGATTGACGACTACTTTATGCAAGCCGCTGCATATGGACTAGCACACAATGCAATGTTTGAAACTAAAATTGAAAATGCAGCAATCTTTATGTGTAGTAGAGAATGTCAATGGCAACTATTTGAGATTGGACCAGATGAATTTAAAGAATGGGAAGAAAAATGGGCAAAGCGTGTAGAGGAGTTCTATAATCTAACATAAATATGTTATAGAGGAAATTAAAATGGCAGATACACGTATTAGTAAAATTAGAGTTAGGCAAGGTAACTTTTCAGACCTTCCATTATTAGATGCTGGAGAATTTGGTTATGCAACAGATAACCAGCGTTTGTTTATAGGTAATAGTCAAATTAATGTAGGCACTGGTGATGGTGCAGAAATCGCCTATATTATTCCAACAACATTAACATCAAATAATGTTATTGGTGTCTTTTTAGATGGAAGTCAAGTTAACGCTTCTGACTACAGTATTGTAGGCACTACGCTTACATTTGCTACTCCTCCTGCTCTTAATGTAGTGATTACTGCACAATTTAACAGCGAAGTTGATTTAGTACGTTATGCAACTGTACCCAATGTTATTTCTTTACCAGCAAATGGTAATCAGCAAGACACTGGCTTTACAGTTGATACATCAGTTTACAACGTTGTAATTATGGATTATACTTTAGAATCTACTAACGGTGTACGTGCTGGGCAGTTGAGATTTGGTACTGACACTAGTGCAAGCACAACAATGATTGATGACAATTACACTGAAACAGCAACAGTAGACGTTGTCTTTAATGCAGACATTAGTATTACTAATACATTAAAGCTACAGTATACTGATAATGCTAATGCGATAACAACTTTCAAATATACGTATCAACTTTGGAACAGCAATTAAATCATAGGGCTTGGTTTGAATCTCCCAGTATACGACTTGGTATGTGGAGAGAATTTCGACGTAGCCTTGACACAGAAAATATAATGGAAGTATGTGACACTGTTGTTAAATGGTGGCAAAGTGCTCCTCTTGTTAATATAGCTATTGATCCAGTTAATAGTAATCAATGGCCAACACCTTGGGAAATGCTACACCAAGGTGACTTTTGTGAGAATAGTTTGGCATTGGGTATGAGTTATACAATTTATTATGCAAATTCTGATATACCAAATGAGTTACTATATGTAACATGTCTTGGTGATTCTTTTCAGCGTTTGTGCACACTGATTGACAATAAACACTTGCTTAACTTTGAACGTGGTGTGATAAGTACATTACCCGGTGACGATTGCACTGTAAGTTATCGTCAAAAAATAAAAAATATTATAAAATAATAAAAATCTTGCGGCAATGATGCGGCATCAATAGTCTATATTTTAAGGAAGCAGACATGAGTAACATTCAAGTAACAAAAAGAGATGGAAGTAAAGAAGCAATTGATTTAGACAAATTGCACAAAGTAGTTTTTTATGCATGTGATGGCATTAATGGAGTAAGTCCTAGCCAGGTTGAAATCAAAAGTCATTTACATTTCTATAATGGTATTACTAGTAATGATATTCAAGAAACATTAATTAAAAGTGCAAGTGAACTTATTGATGAAGATACTCCTAACTATCAGTGGGTAGCAGGTAGACTTATTGTTTATCATCTGCGTAAACAAGTTTATGATAGTTTTGAGCCATGGCCGCTAATTGACCTTATTGAGAAAAATATTGAAGACGGGTGGTATGACCCTGCACTATTAGAAGACTATTCTGCTGACGATTGGAACGAATTAAACGACTATATTAAACACGAACGTGATGAAAACTTCACATATGCTGCAATGGAACAGTGGCGTGGTAAATATTTGGTACAAAACCGTGTAACTGGTGAAATTAAAGAAACACCACAAATGGCATATATGTTAATTGCTGCAACATTGTTTGCAAAATATCCAGTAGAAACACGTTTGCGATGGGTTAAGGATTATTATGATGCAGTCAGTAACTTTGATATTTCTCTTCCTACTCCTGTTATGGCTGGTGTTAGAACTCCACAGCGCCAATTTAGTTCGTGCGTCCTTATTGAAACTGGCGATAGTCTTGATAGTATTAACGCTACTACCAGTAGTATTGTAAAATATGTAAGTCAGAAAGCAGGTATTGGGATTGGCGCAGGCAGTATCCGTGCGCTAGGTTCACCAATCCGCAAAGGCGATGCGTATCACACTGGCGTTGTTCCTTTCTATAAAATGTTCCAAAGTGCTACACGTAGTTGTAGCCAAGGTGGGGTGCGTAACGGTGCCGCTACACTTTACTATCCGATTTGGCACTTAGAAGTTGAAGACCTGCTAGTACTTAAAAACAATAAAGGTATTGAAGATAATCGTGTGCGTCACATGGATTATGGTGTACAGTTTAATAAACTAATGTATGAGCGTCTTATCTCAGGCGGTGACATTACACTGTTCTCTCCAAGTGATGTACCAGGACTATACGAAGCATTCTTTGCAGACCAAGATAAGTTTAAAGAAATATACGAACGTGCAGAACGTAACACACGACTACGCAAGAAAACAGTAAAAGCATTAGAGCTGTTCAGTCAGTTTGTAGGCGAGCGTAAAGATACAGGACGCATTTACTTAATGAATGTAGATAATGCTAATACACACAGTTCATTTAAACAAGAAGTAGCACCTGTACGTCAGAGTAACCTATGCTGTGAAATTGATTTACCAACAAAACCACTAAACGACTTTAATGATCCAGACGGTGAAATTGCACTATGTACACTAAGTGCTATCAACTGGGGTAATGTTAAAAAGCCAGATGATTTTGAAAAGATGTGTAAATTAGCAGTGCGTGGTCTTGATGCACTATTAAGCTATCAGCATTATCCAGTTATCGCAGCTAAGATGGCTACAATGGGTAGACGTCCGTTAGGTATTGGTATTATTAACCTTGCATATTGGATGGCACGTAATGGAATGACATACAGCAACCCAGACTTAGAAATGATTGACGAATATGCAGAAGCATGGAGTTACTATCTAATCAAAGCAAGTGCAGAGATTGCACAAGAGCAAGGTGCTTGTTTGTGGAATGAACAAACAAAATACAGTGATGGTATTCTTCCAATCGACACTTACAAAAAAGACGTTGATGAACTAGTACCGCATGTAGAGCGTATGAACTGGGATGGGTTACGTGGCATGTTACAAGAAACAGGCATCCGTAACAGTACATTAATGGCATTGATGCCTGCTGAAACATCAGCACAAATTAGTAATGCTACAAACGGTATTGAACCACCACGTAGTTTAGTAAGTGTTAAGCAATCAAAACACGGTGTACTGAAACAAGTTGTACCTGGTATCCATCATCTTAAAAACAAATATGAACTACTATGGGATCAAACAAGTCCTGAAGGTTACTTAAAGATTATGGCTGTACTACAAAAGTATATTGACCAAGGTATTAGTGTAAACACAAGTTATAATCCTACACACTATGATGATGAAAAGATCCCAATGTCAACTATGTTACAGCACCTAATGATGTTCTACAAATACGGTGGTAAGCAATTATATTACTTTAATACATATGATGGTGCTGGAGAAATAGACCTTGACAAATTAGAACAAGGTGCTAATATCACTATTAACGAGGAAATTCAAATTAACGAAGATGAAGCATGTGAAAGCTGTGTAATCTAAAAGGAAAAAACAATGAGCGTATTTGACGTAAAAAACAAAGGTAGTCAGATGAGTAACCTAGCATTCCTGGATCCAACTGGGGGTGTTACTATTCAACGTTATGATGCAATGAAGTATCCTAGCTTTGATAAGTTTACTGACAAGCAACTGGGATTCTTTTGGCGTCCTGAAGAAGTAGATACCTATCGTGACGGAAAAGATTTTAAAAATCTTACAGCACATGAGCAACACATTTTTACAAGTAACTTGAAAAGACAAATTCTACTAGATAGTGTACAAGGTCGTGCACCGGCAGAAAGTTTTGGCAGTATTGTAAGTTTGCCAGAACTAGAAAACTGGATTATTACTTGGACATTTAGTGAAACAATTCATAGTCGTTCATATACACATATCATTCGTAATGTGTACAGCGATCCAAGTAAAATCTTTGATGAACTCATGGACATTCCAGAAATTGTAGAATGTGCGGGTGATATTAGTCGTTATTATGATGATTTAATTGAAGCAGCAGGTTACTATAACTTACTAGGAGAAGGTACACACACAGTTAATGGCAAGAAAGTTGTTGTTGATTTGCGTGAACTTAAAAAGAAACTTTGGCTTGCTATTATGAGTGTTAACATTCTTGAAGGTGTTCGCTTTTATGTTTCATTTGCTTGTAGTTGGGCATTTGCAGAACTTAAAAAGATGGAAGGCAATGCTAAAATTATTAAGTTTATTGCACGTGATGAAAACTTGCACTTGGGTAGTACACAGTTACTTCTTAAAACACTTAAAAAAGACGATCCTGTGTTTGCAGAAATTGCAAAAGAGACAGAAGAAGAATGTATTAAAATGTTTACTGATGCAGTTGACCAGGAAAAGGCTTGGGCAGAGTATTTGTTTAAAGATGGTAGTATGTTAGGTTTAAACAAAGAGTTGTTGTGTGATTATATTGAACATATTGCAATGAAACGTATGAACAATGCAGGACTTCCTAAAATTTATAATGTAACAAGTAATCCATTACCATGGACTCAGAAGTGGATCGCTGGTGCAGAAGTGCAAGTTGCTCCACAGGAAACAGAAATTACTAGTTACATTAACGGCGGCACAAAGCAAGATGTTACAGAAGATACATTCAAAGGATTTAGTTTATGATTACAGTATATACTAAACCTCATTGTCCTTATTGTGACTTAGCAAAGCAATACTTAACAAAAAACGAGTTTGAATTTGAAACTATTGACATTATGGAAAATCCAGAAGCTCGTGAATTTTTGATAGCAGAAGGACATCGTACGATGCCTCAAATCTATCATAATGGAAAACTATTAATTGAAGGCGGCGGAATGGCACTTAATAGGTTGCAGCCAGATTACGTCCGTGAACTTATTGGAGATATTAAATTAGATGTTGGTGATTTCAAACTTTAAAAAAAGTGACGTTGTTACAGTTAAACTCAGTACAGGAGAAGAAATTGTAGCACGTTTTGATGCAGATACTGGTAGTGAACTAAAAATAGTAAAGCCAACTGTACTAACACTTAACCCAACAGACGGAAAAGCAATGCTTATTCCATGGTTAATGAGTGTTGACACAGGCAGTAGCGACCCAGTAATTATTTCAAAAGCACAGGTGGTAGCCGTTAGCAAACCACATAAAGGTATTGCTGATGGTTACATGCAAAGCACCACTGGTATTGCAACAGCACCGGCGGAGAGCAGTTTTATACTATAAATACGTGTATGGCAAACTTCGTACACAGACAAGATGATAGTAGAGTATGTGGTGCAAAAACACGTACTACTGTTACTAACGTTAGAGTAAACAATAAATTTATATCTACTGAGGGCGACACCAACACACATGGAGGTGGCGCTCTTCGTGCCACTGAAACATCGGGAAGAACCCGTGCAGGTGGTAAACCCATTATTATTTTAAACGACCCCGCAAGTCCTGATAGACTGTTTAGACAAATTGGACATGCAGGCCACGGACACGGCAATCCAAAAGCAACTGGTGCAAGTAATAATGTAAGAGCCGGAGGTTAATATGGTAGAATACACAGATTTTAAAAACGGCTTGCAAGACGCAAATGATTACTTAGATGCAAGACATCATTTAAGTGGAACAACTGCACTAGGCAACAGTGCTCTTAATGTTGTTGCTCAAGCTGAATACAGTTTTACACTCAGAGAATTGTTATGTGGTGTACTAAGTGGAAACGGTGTTAAACTTCCCAACCTACAGATTTGTTTAAGCGCAAATATTAAAGAACTATTGGGCATTCCAGGATTGCAAGGTGAACTTTATGATGCACTATCGCAACTAGAAGGCGCAATGGATGACTTCATGGATCACACCAAGTTGGATAGTATATTGGGTCGCTTAAATGGTGTGTTAGCTGAAGCACAAAACGTTGCTAATATGATTAACTTCTGTAGTGCGCCAGTTGATCCTATTGCAATTCCAAATATGCTAGAAAGAGCCTTTGGTAGTTTTCTAGGAGCAGGAAAAAATTTAATTGATCAAATTGGCAGTATTGCACCAGAAAACGTGTGTGCATGTATTGGCACAGGTGGATTTAATAGCAATGTGTTTAATGGTGGTATTTTAGGAACTATTGCAAATAATATTGATGCAATCAATGCAGGTAACTTAGGACAAAGTGTGATTGACAGCATACGTGCTGACGTTGAAAGTGTTAGAGATGGTATTACAAACTTAATTAATTTTGAAAATAACATTAACGGTGCTTATGCATTGGGTGGTAGTCAATTTGCTACGCCAGATAGTGGATGTAATAGCAACGTTGGTGTATTACATAATCCATTTACTGGGAGTATTGCTGATAATGCTAGACTTGTTACTAGTATGAAAAGTTTATATGACAGACTTGGTGGATATCCAGTTACATACAGGCCTGGTACAACATTGGGTGGTACAGATGGAGAAAGTCCACTTTCAGCTGCTGACCCAAGTGTAGGAGATACAACACCTGTAGAATATGCAAACATTTTTGAATTGTTATTTGATCAAGAATTTTTAGATTTATTAGCACAAGCTGATGACCCACAAAGCACAGTAGATAATCAAACACCAGTTATGGATTATTGTGGTAACATTATTGGTTATACTACTAACTTTGTTCAAAAAGAGCAAGAAAAAAGTGATGGGTCAGATCCAACTATTCCAAATAGTCCTGGTTATGCTGCGGGCGGCCTCCAAACAACATCAGGTAATACGACTGAAAATACACAAACAGTAGAAGGCGGCAGTCTTACTGTAAATTCTGGTGGTGGTGCAAATGTTTATCTAGTTAGTAGTGAAGCAGCACAACTTTCATTAACTACAAATAGCTTTGACATTGTTGTACGTACTGACATTTTAACAGTATTTGTAAGAAAAGATACAACAGTAATTAATACTGGTACAATGGACGATTATCAACAAAGTAGTGTTACATTGACGGCTTTTGGCAATAGCGTAAATGATCTAACGAGTTATGGCTTTGTTGTTAAAGACGGTAACACTGCTATTGCAAGAACTATTCTTGGTACTACTAATGAAATTACTGTTATAAATGGAAATGGGTCTGGTGGTAATCCAATTATTGGATTAGCTGACAACATTGTAATGCCTGGCCAAGCATCTGCTACTATACCACGTGGTACAACTACTCAAAGACCAAGTAGTGGCACTACTGGTATGATAAGATACAACCAAACTAGAGATAAATTAGAAGCATATATTAACCCCAATGGATGGGAAGATATAGCAACTACACAAGACCTTGTTGGCTTAACTATAGCTATGGTCAATATTGGTACTGGTGCTGAATCATTTAAACAAATAAACTCTAATCAAGAATATGAATTCAGAAAAATTAACGGTGATGGGCTTGTTACTGTAACACAAAATGCAAATGATATTACTATTAGTGATAACCTAACGGTGTCAAATAATGGCGGTGGTGCTGAACTTTTCAATACCCGGTTAGTAAATGATTTACAATTTAGAACATTGACAAACGTTAATAGTAATTTAACTATTTTACAAGACGGCGACACAGTTGACATTGACTTGCCAGGAGTAAGAACAACAACATTACAAACAACCGATGCCAATACAGTTAATGTACAATTTAACAGTGAAATATTACAGCCTGCTACAGACAAAACTTGGTTTTATGAATTGTATGTATTGGCAGGAAATGGAGCAACTACAAAACGTGCATGGAAACTTCAAGGAGTTGTACAAAACAATGGTGGAACACCAAGTTTAGTTGGTGCTGTTAATAGAACTGATTACCAACGTGGTACACAAGATGCTGCAGAAACACCATGGCAAGCAGGAAGCGCATATGCAATTAATGATGTAGTAGAATATGATTTGATTGTATATACAGCAAATGCAAATATAACAGCAGCATCAACTTCAAGTTATCAGTCACCAGATACAAATTCAGATTGGACAGTTTCTTATGCCGGATGGAATGCTAGCACTGAAATATCAGGTATAAATTTCTTAATAAGAGTGCGTGGAGACGCAAATCCAGTTGACTGGAGTATAAAACTTGAATACGTAGAATTATAAATAAAATTGTAGAAAACAACCTTTTTTGGTTGACAAGTAAGTCGTTTTGCCATAGTATCTTGGTTACAAGTAAGATGTCATGGTAAAACGTCATGGCACTAAAAGCGATATTATGGCACAGAAAGGCACAAAAAATGAGAAGTAAAGATAATGGCGATGGAAGAAAAATCTTGGCAAAAGTGGCAGTACCCTTAGGCGTTGATGATATAACAATATATGCACTTAGATACTTAGACGGCATTGGAGACAATGATTGTCGTGAAACTATCTTATCAAGCAATAAACGAGAAATATTTAACTTTGCAAAATCAGCAATTCATAGATGGGGCACAGAAGAGCCCAAAGAATATGTTGAACAAAAGTTAAACGGTTCGGTTAAAACAATAAGAAAAATTGTAGAATATAAATTTCCAGAGTGTGACTAATGGAAAATGTAATTGATTTTGCAGTAGAACGAGCATATTTAAAAAGTGGCATCAAAGATCGTTCGCTAATTAAAGACATGATTGATCATGGATATGATCCTTGCAGTCCTAAAGATATAATCAAATACAATGAATGGAATCAATTTCGAGATATTGTAACAACAAGTACAGTTGATTTTTCAAGTGAATATCAGTTTTCAGATGAAGCAATAGATAGACTATGGAATGATATTCAAAATTTTGATACCAATCACACTGTGACAGTATCTTATGATTCATTTGATGATAATAGTGATTTTATATACGAACCAGATTTCAGCAAGTTTTTTGACGACAATAAATAATTGTGTAATTTAAAAGGATCTACAAAAGTGAGCGACACTTTAGTTTTGAATGCTGACGGTCAACCTGTAAACTTTCTCCCACTTAGCGTTGTACAATGGAAAGAAGCTATCATGTATATGTACCATGATAAGTGTACAGTGATGGAGTGGTATGATGATTGGATGGTCCGGAGCCCCAGTTGGGAGACGAAAGTCCCCGCTGTGATTATGCTCAAAGATTATCTAAGACGCACCAGGAAGGTGCGTTTTTCACGAAGTAATATGTATCTTCGTGACATGTACACATGTCAGTATTGTAATTTAGAGTTTCCAAAAAGTCAGCTAACACTTGACCATGTTCAGCCTATCAGTAGAGGCGGCAAAACAACCTGGGACAATAGTGTAACAGCATGTAATCCATGTAACAGTCGCAAAGGAAATCGTATAGATATAAGACCAAAACATAAACCATATCGTCCTGGATATTATGAACTTGTAAGAAAACGTAAACAAATGGAAATACAAGTACGACATCCAAGTTGGTATCAATGGCTTAACTTAGAAAATATTTAAAAAAATTCTAACCTATTGATATTTAAGAAAACCTTTTTTGCGCCAGGGCTTGACTCTGGCGTTTCTAGTCACTATATTATATATGTAACAAGAAGGAAAACAACATGTCAATGAGCTACCTAAAAGAAGCAGTTGCATACGAAACATATGCTGATTATTGCGCACCACGTCGTGAAATTGGACTTGGTGTTATTCCTAAATCACTTTTTGATGCGTTAAAAGAACAAGAAAAAAATATCGAAAAAAGTGAAAAAAGTTGTTGACACCAAGACGTTTTGGTTTTAATATGATAGTGTAAGTTAAGGAGACACACAATGAGAATTACTGTTCAACATATGATCCAAAATTCAGAAACAGGAGACGTAGAAGGCTTCCGTGATGTTGCGTTAGTAACATGCGATCATGACACAGTTGAAGAAGCACTAGAGTATGCATATCGTTACACAAACAATGTAATGGGCTCCTGGAGCATCAAAGAAACAGAATTTACATTGCGTGACGGCAGCACCCAACGAAACGGTGACTACAACGACGATGTTACTGTGCTTTACAATCGTCCAGACGGAATGGGTCAGCGTTCAACTATGATGGGTGATCGGATGACAGTTAACGGTAAAACATACCGTGTTGCAATGATGGGTTTTAAAGAAGTGGAGACTGTATAATGAGTGGTACTAAATCTTGGATAATGTCAATTGAAGAAGCATACTGGGATCAAGTTGCTGAAATTATTAAAGATTCAGAACATGTGTCTGAAGCTATGGAACGGGCAGTAAGTCTTGGAAAGCCTATGGTTCCTTTTATTGAAGTTGCTGACATTGAAGAAATAGTTGGCGAAATGTGGAACGAATTATGGAGTGAGTACGTATGAAAAGTCTTCCTTTAGAAATTGCAGCAAAAGTAAAAGAGCGTGAAACTTTCGAGTTTCAAGGTGTTGTTTATGACCATACTTGGGAAGACGATAACGAGCTAATCCGTCATGGTGGTCCATGGGATCGTGGCAGTGCAGATTCATATTATGGTCGTATGCCTAAGCCACATTATTATGTTGGAGGAACAAGAACATCAGCAGAAGTAGAAAAAGAAAACATGACTGAAACAGAGATCATGGAATATTATGCTGGTTATGAATATAACGAACTCCAAGGTGACAAAAAAGATTGGTAAGTGCTTGACAAACTTAAATACAAGTACTATATTAAGTGTGTATTAGGAGTTATTGTTATGGCAACATTTGAAATTACAACCATTGAATATAATGCACACGGCAACGTTAGAAAAGAGTTTGAGTTGTTTGGATCTAAAAATGCAGCGATCCAACACATGCGGGATAAAATAAAAGATCGTCATGGCTTTACACAACAAGGTAAAGTTAAAGACGGCGAAGTAAAACTTCTCGATGAACGAGGCACTGTTCGTTCTGTGATCAGATTTGGACAGTTAATTTAATCTTCAAAAACAGAGGCAGTAATGAAGAAACTTCTAATGAGCATTGTTGCGGTTATGCTAACAACTAGCGTACACGCAACCGAATCACAAACTTTTTCTGGATACAATCCTGAAATTTTTCCCCAAGAATATTGCATGGCACTTAACATTTACTACGAAGCACGTGGTAGCAGCATGGCAGATCAAATTGGTGTAAGTGATGTTGTACTAAATCGTGTTCGTGATAGTCGTTATCCTGATACAGTATGCGAAGTAGTAAAACAAGGCCGCCAAGACAGTAAAGGTAATATGATACGTAACCAATGCCAGTTTAGTTGGTATTGCGATGGAAAAAAAGATATACCACAAGACACAGATGCATGGATTAATGCACAAACAATTGCTTGGCGTATTATGAAGTTCAACGAGTTTCGTGGACTAACAGAAGGTGCTACTCATTATCATGCACATTACGTAAACCCACGTTGGGCACGTGATATGACGTTTGTTGGTAGTATCGGAGTACACAAGTTTTATCGCTGGGATTAACCCCATATATGCATAAATATATGTATGAAGATATGCGAAGTAATACAAACATTAGATGAGGGTCCAAATGACCCTCACATTTTTAAAGCAGTGTTTATGGCTGGAGGCCCTGGTTCTGGAAAGTCGTATGCGGCTGGAAAGTTACTAGGAGGCTCTGGCCTTAAATCTGTTAATAGTGATGAAATTTATGAATATCTAGCATACAAGCATGAGTTGGATCTTGGTGATCCAGACGTAGTAGGTAGTGAAAAAGGACAAGAAATACGCAACAAAGCAAAAGACTTGACTAACAAAAGACGTAACAATTATCTTCATGGACGTTTAGGTATTATTATTGATGGTACAGGAAAAGATGTTGCTAAAGTAGCAAAAGATAAAGCAGCACTTGAAGAGTTAGGTTACGAGTGTATAATGATCATGGTTAACACTGATCTTGATGTAACACTAAAACGTAATGCTCAACGTGCAAGAACGGTTCCAGCAGAGATGTTAACAAAAATGTGGAACACAGTTCAATCCAATGTAGGCAAATTCCAACGAGTGTTCGGTTCATCAAATTTTCATATTATTGACAACACATATGGACTAGATCATCCTGATGTAAAAGATGACGCACTTGAAGTGCAGCGCAATATTAATAACTTTTTAGCTTCTCCTCCTCGAATGCCAGCTGCCAAAGAATGGCTAGCCGCACAAAGGAAAGGTAGAGCATAAAATGTACGAGTATAAGTGTTTAACTATCCGTGTGATAGACGGTAATACAATCGATGCAGAAGTTGATTTAGGATTTAATGTACTTGTGCGTCAACGTATTAAGTTACATGGTGTTCTTGCTCCCGATATTAGAAGTTTTAATGAAAGTGATAAAAAACGTGCTACTGAGGCACGTCAACGGCTAATTGAATTGGTCGGAAAAGAGTTTTATTGCAACACTGTGATGAATAAGCGTGGCAAGGCAGGTAGGACTCTTGGATATGTCTATATTATAGATGAAAATGAAAACCGTATCGACGTAAATCAAACTTTAATTAATGAAGGCCTTGCTACTAGATACGGAGATTAAATTATGTTTTTCGGATTATTAACTTTACTAGTCGCTCTGACCATTAGTGCTGTTGCAATATACTACAGCGTTGCTGGACTAGTGGCTATTTTTGCGGCGGCAACTATCCCAATTATTATTATGGGAGGTGCTTTAGAAATTGGTAAACTAGTAACGGCTGTCTGGTTACACCGTTATTGGAACAAAGCCAAGTGGTGGCTTAGAATATATTTAGGTACTGCAGTTTTAGTGTTGATGTTTATTACAAGTATGGGTATTTTTGGTTTCTTATCAAAAGCACATATTGAACAAACAAGTGCAGCACAGGAACAAGTAGCACAACTAGAACGCATGGACGAAGAAGTATTACGTCAGCGTGAAATTATAGAACGTGCAGAGCAACGTATTATTAAAGCCGAAACCAATGCTGATAAAGAAGATGTTGGCATCCAAGAAAAAATAGATGCAGAACAGGAACGCATTGATACAGCATACAACAGACGTCAGCCTAGTATTAGAGAACAACTAGATATTATTGACAAACAAGAACGTGACTTACAAGGTCGTATAGCAGTTTACGAAGATGAAATTGCTAGTTTGGATACCGAGCTAACACGTTTAAATGGACTAGTTGAAGAATACAGAACTCAACTTACTAACACAAGTGTTGCTAGTGTTGAAGAACAAGTGCAGCCGTATAGAGATCAAATTGCACAGTTAGATGCAGACATCGCTAGACTAGACGAACAAGCCGCATCATACGAAGCACGTATTGCAGAACTACAACCAGACTACAGTGCAGTTGATACACTTAAAGAACAAATTGCTGCAATTGAAAACTCAATTGTTGTAACAACAAATAAATTGCAAAGCACAGAACGTGATAAGATTCGTGAAGGACAGGCAGTAATTGGTGTTACTAGCGATGGTTTATTTGGTGGTAATACACGTAGAGCATTAACAGCATGGGTAGAAGCACAACAAGAACGTATTGCAAGTTTACAAGCACAAGAAACAGAATTACGTGCACAGGCACAAAATGTTATTGCACAAGAACGTGATAGACTTACAGGACTTGTAACAAATCTGCGTGGCGCACAAACTGAAGCAGTGCAAGAACGTAAACAAGGATTGTTAGATACAATTGATCGTATAAGAGCAGATGCAGCAAGCACACTAGATTCGCAAAGAGCAAATATACAAGCAAAAATTGATGCAGTGTTAAACACAGACATTCCTGATAACAGAGACGCTCGTGGTGTAGCACAAGATACAATTACTAGTTTGCGTAATGCAGAAGATCCTCTTATTGCAGATGCAAGAAATGAAATTGCAAGACTACGTCAATTAGCAGAAGAAGAAATTGCACAAGCACAAAGTGTTATTGAGCGTTTACGAGCAGAGATACAAATCGGAGAAAATGCTGATTTAGACACTATTATTGACGAACAAAATGTTCGTATTAAAGCAGCAAATGATGAAATAGATGCGATCACTGAACGCAAGTTTGCACTACAAGCAGAAGCACGTAAATTAGAAGCAGAAGTGGGACCAGTAAAATATCTTGCAGAATTTATATATGAAGATGCTGACAGAGATACATTAGAAGAAGCAGTTCGTTGGGTAATACTTATTATTATCTTTGTGTTCGATCCACTTGCGGTTGCACTACTAATTGCAGCACAGTATATATTTGAATGGCGCAGACAAGATAGACCAAAGCCTAAAGTAAAAAAGCCTGAACCTGTTGTTGAACCAGTAGAGGAAGAACAAACAGGCGTAGACGATGATGGTAACATTGATGATATAGAAGCAGCGAGTTGGAAGATGACAGGTGCTGCAAAATTAGGGTTAAAGGATCCAGGCAAACAACCAATTGAACAAAAAAAGGTTGACAAACCTGATTATGACCCGTATACTGACAATAGACCAACAAAAGAGCTAACAAAAGAAGAGCGTGTTATTAGAGAAACTATCTGGCCAGATGGATATGATGGAAAGCTAGCACCTCCTAGACCATTTAAAGAGTAAACTGAATGAAAGAAAACTCAATTTTTACTATTACACCTCCCGATATGCAATTATTAGATGCGGGACCAAGTGTTACTATTTTAACAACAGATAATGAATTTGTTGAAGATGTTGAAAGAATACATGAAGGATTATTTAAAACTGTTCCAGTAAATTTATATCATCCAGCAGGTCAAGTAAATAGTAAAAATATTGCTTGGGTATTAAGTGTAATGCACTTTAGTGATAATGTGTTTGTTGATTTAGACACTATTAATCAATTAGGTCTAGTTGCAGCAATAATGCACGAATCAAATAAAGTTTTTATTAGTAAACAAGATAAAAATAAAGATATTATTAAACTTTTTAATTCAATGAAAGAAGGCTACACAGTATATGAAAATCTCGATGATTATATGCATATAGTGTTAGCAAATTTTAACAACGGAGGATAGATGATAACCAAAAATAGAATCTCTAGCGTAGGAAAAAATGCGCAAATTTAAGCCGGAACCAAAAGCCCCAGTAAATGGGCAAATAAGATATCGAGAGTTACGTGTGGTTGACGACAGTGGTCAATTAGGTGTAATGGATAAAAACGAAGCATTAAATATTGCAGAAAGTCGAGGATTAGACCTAGTAGTAATTACTGAGTCAGCCAATCCTCCTGTTGCTAAGATTTTAGATGCTAATAAATATTTTTATGAACAAAAACGACGAGAAAAAGAAGTAGCCAAACGGCAGCGAGAAAGTCGTATAGAAGTTAAAGAAATTCAGTTCCGACCGGGTATTGGTGATCATGATTTCGAAACAAAACTAAAAAATATAGAAAAATTCTTGTCAAAAGGAAACAAAGTTAAACTTATGGTTCGTTTCCGTGGTAGAGAAAATGCCAACAAACAAATTGGTTTTGATATACTTGATCGTGTTGTTACAGCACTTGATCAAACAGAATGGGATTCAAAACCAAGTTTAAATGGAAATAGATTGATAGGAATAGTAAAACGAGGAAAGAATGGCTAGAAAACCAAATCAAGACAAAAATCGAGGATTGTATGTAGAAGTACATAACAATGATGTTAACCGTGCTATGCGTAAGCTAAAAAAGATGGTTAATAATGACGGACTATTAAAAGAAGTTCGTGAAAGAGAGTATTATGAAAAACCAAGTTTAAAAAAGAAAAAAGCAAAAGCCGCTGCAAGAAAACGTTGGCTTAAACAAGTAGAAAAAATGAAAGAAAATTGGTAGTAATACTTGACAAACTATAATAAAGTAACTATATTTAGGAGAAGGCAGAAGAAGCCGCACTGAAACATTTGTTAAGTCAGTGTTATATACGATAAGATAAACAGTATACAAATTTTTAAGAATGGGGTTGCTGCCTAATAAGCACGTGGGAGGCCACGGTTAGCCTCCCAACATAAATAAAATGTGGATGCCAATGATGGGTCCATACATTAATCTTGCTTTTATAAGGAGAAACAAAATGACAAGACTAACTACAATCGATCTTAATAAACTCACCCCTCACAGTGTTGGATTTGACAGACTGTTTAACGATATGTTTAGATACGTTGAGCACTCAGGTAACGCTGGTTACCCCCCATATAATATTGTCCAAGAGGATGAGCGTTTCCAAATTGAAATGGCACTTGCCGGAGTACGTATGGAAGATGTTGACATTGAGGTCGCAGACGGTGTGCTAACAATTAGTCATGACCCACAAGAGGTTGAACAACCAGAAGTTCGTTGGGTACACAAAGGTATTGCACAGCGTAAATTCAAACGCCACTTTACCCTTGCAGATGACGTAGTTGTACAAGGTGCTCGTATGGAAAATGGTATGCTTTATATTGAACTAGAGCGTATTATTCCTGAAGAGAAAAAACCTCGCAAGATTGCGATTGAATATAACAAATAAGTTAACACCTGGGAGGCCAGTATACTGGCCTTCCTGATCCATACCAAGGCAGGCAAATGAGTACACAATTAGCAATAGAAGAAAATGTTACAATTAATGTTCAAAAACCAAGTAAATACAAAGTCATTTTACTTAACGATGATCAAACCCCTATGGAGTTTGTCATTGAATTGTTAATTGCTGTTTTTAAAAAAACATCTGCAGACGCAGAACGCATTACACTGCAAGTACACGAAAATGGTCGTGGAATTGCAGGGATATATAATTTTGAAGTTGCTGAACAAAAAATACATGAAGCAACTACTGCAAGTAGAGCACATGGGTTCCCACTTGCTTTTGACTTAGAAGAAGAGTAAATCATGAGAATTGAAAATGAAATTTTGTTGGACTACAGCGATGTTCTGATTCGTCCAAAGCGTAGTACCCTTGCGTCACGTAAAGAAGTTGATCTTACTCGCAATTTTACGTTTAGAAACTATGAACCAGACTTCCCTGACAATATTGAAGAATATCACTATCGTGGTATTCCTATTATGGCTGCTAATATGGACGGTGTTGGTACGTTTGCGATGGCTGACAAACTAGCAGAAGGTGAAATTTTTACTTGTCTTGTAAAAACTTATACTGCAGATGAATTAATTAAATACTTCGATGGAGAGTGGGAACGCACAGAGTTTGTTGCAATGAGTATTGGCACAAGCGAAAGCGATTACAATAAACTAGTTCAAGTTAAGAATGCCGTAGGCGATTACTTGCAATATGTTTGTATGGACATTGCTAATGGATATAGCGAACACTTTGTGGATTGTGTACGTAATGTGCGTAAAGCGTTTCCGGACTTGGTAATCATTGCGGGTAATGTTGTTACTGCGGATCAAACACAGGAGTTAATTTTAAATGGAGCAGATATTGTTAAAGTCGGTATTGGTCCTGGCAGCGTTTGTACTACTCGTATCCAAACTGGCGTTGGTTATCCTCAGCTATCTGCTGTTATTGAATGCGCAGACGCCGCTCACGGTCTTGGCGGTCATATTATTGCTGACGGCGGCTGTACTTGTCCTGGTGATGTGGCTAAAGCATTTGCTGCAGGTGCTGACTTTGTAATGCTAGGCGGTATGCTTGCAGGACACGATGAAGGTGGCGGCGAAGTAATTGAAACGTTTTACAAAACTAATGAACTTGTAGAAGGTTCATGGGATAAACATGTAATAGAACGCAAACAGTTTGTACAGTTCTACGGTATGAGTTCAGATGCAGCAAATAAAAAACACTTTGGTGGTCTTAAAGACTATCGTTCAAGTGAAGGTCGTGAAGTTCTTGTTCCCTATCGTGGATCAGTTGCTGTCACAGTGCAAAACATCTTAGGCGGTGTGCGCAGTACATGTACATACGTTGGTGCACCTACACTAAAACAACTTAGCAAGTGTACAACATTTGTTCGTGTTAACAATCAGTTCAACCGTACATACGAGAGTAAAACCACTAAAATGTGATAAATATTCTTAATACAGGAATATTTTAATGAGAGCAAATGAACTACTAGACTTAGATGAAGGCGTAGGCCAAGCGGGTGTTGATTACGAAAACCGTGTCGCACAAGCAATTACAGATGCACAACTTCCTATACTAAAATTAACAAAATCAGGCGGTGCAGCATTCAGCGCCGCTGATCCTGCCGACATTGAAGCTACACTTAACGGTAAGCCTTTTTTAGTAGAATGTAAATCAGGCCCTAGTGACACTATGGGCAGTTTCCTAATGGCGTACAATAAACAAAGTGGTGAATTTATTCCTAGTAAGAAAGCTCTAGAAAAAGTAGAACCAGAAGATTTACAAATTGCTCAAGTTGCATTACAAAACCGCAAGTCAGCAATTGACGCTTATTTGGATGAAATTGCAACACGTGAGCCAGTAGCATTGCACCAAGAAGCTCTTAAGGGTGTTCCGTTTGTAGCGGAGTATAACACTAAAGAAGAAATGAAAAACGAAGGATATCAGCGAGCAATTCAGCAAATGGTGACTGCAGGTCCTAACTTTATTGCTAACTTATATAACTCAAAAGGTGTGTATTATATCCAAGTTGGCGGCCGTGGATTATTTTATATGGGCAAAGATGCTTTTAATCTGGGCGTTCCTAAATTTAACGGTGAAGTTAAAATGGAAATACGTTTTAAACCAGCCGGCGATTCAACTGGTGCAACTAGCCGTAGAGCAAGTGCAGCCGTTGGTCAAGAAATACAAGCACGTAAAGTTGACTTAGTGTGTGGTGGTAAAATTATTACAAAAGATAAATCTCCATATACACTAGACGATCCTGAAAGTATCCGTACATTATTTAATCAATAATTTAGTCATGCACTAAACGCATATCGAGAATGCATAATTCTTGATTGTTTTTCTCGGTCTTTTGTAGTAAATAAAGGTGTACAAGGAGTAAAACTAACTAATTAGTTAGACTCGGATCACACATATACATATACATAGAAAAGAGAAAAAAATGACACAAGCAATTCTTGCAGCCGGAAATGCGCTACATATTCATGCGCTATTAGACTTCTTCCGTGACGTAAAAAGAAGTTACAGTAAAAGACAAAGAATTAATGCAACTATCAAAGAACTATCAAAATTAACAGACTATGAGCTTAATGACATTGGTATTGCTCGTGGAGATATTTGGAGTATTGCACATGATGATGCAGACTACAAAAGAGTTGCAGAAACAAATAAAAACTTAGGAGGCTGGGTTTAATGACAACACTAGTAATGAACTATACAGTAAATCCTTTTTTAAGTGGTATGAAATCTTTCGGAAGAGGATTTTGGAATTTCTGCGAAGTAGCAGGATACGCTAGAGCAGCAGGTGAGCTTGCTCGTCAAGGACTACATAAAGAAGCAAAGGCTTGTATGATGCAAGTTGCAAAACTAAGACAAGCAAAATAATTTGCCGCATAACAACAAACTTAAAAAAGGGTGTCCTATTAACGGGCACCTTTTTTCTTGACGATACCTATAAAAAATACTATAAATATATATATGTAGCGAGGTACGAAATGCAACATACAATTGAAGATGTAATACGCAGAATTAACGCAATGCATGATTTAGCAGTGCAGTGTCATAGAGTGAGAAATGAGTTTTCAGATTTGGTTAATAGAGAATATGATCATCAAACTTGTAAACATTTAATAGAACAAATACAATCTATGGCAGCGGGTATTGCTAATGACACACAAGGTGATGAAATCCGTACAGAGATGGAATACAAGCAGACGAAAGAGGAAAATGAATCTAACGCACAAGTTTTTAGTTAGTTTACCAACACTTACAGCAGGTCAGTTTAATAAAAGCGTAGTGTACGTAGAACATCACAACGGTGATGGTGCTTACGGCTGGATTATTAACAAACAACTAACTAATGACAATATAGTACAACGATTACGAAGAGGTATGAGACTACAAGTAGATGTACCATTATATTATGGAGGTCCTGTAGATGCTAATAATGCAGTTGTGTTGCATAGTGCAGATTTAAAATTACCAGCTACAAAACAATTAAATAATAATTTGTCATTAACACGAGATAAAAGTATAGTTAATATTATGAACATTGGACAGTTTCCTGAATATTGGCGTATTGCTGTTGGCAAGTGCTCATGGGGTGCTGGACAATTAGAAAGTGAAATACTTGGAAGTAGAACGAATGGAGTGAGCAGTTGGACTACTTTAAACTACTCAACTGACTTAATGTGGAATACACTACCAAGTAAGCAATGGGAACGTGCAATTGAAATGACAGCATCACAGTTAACTGAAAATGTATTAAATTTTTAAATGAACAAAAGAATATTTGTATATGGAGATAGTTTTGCTAGCCCAACCTATCCCGATAACAATGTTAATAACCCTCGTAGTTGGAGCAGTATTTTAGCACAGCACTACCAGGTTAGCAATCGTAGCGTGATTGGGTGTGGTGTAGAATATCAAATACGCAGGCTGTTAGATGATATACAAGAAGGCCAAGTTTCCAAAAATGATGTTATGATATTTGTGATTCCCTGTCTTAGTAGATTTAATTTTACATTTTTGAATAAAGTACAACATCAGGGTCAGCAAAATATCTTAAAATTTTATCCTGAGTATCTGGATTTTTATGAACAATTCATGTCTTACTATGTTAGTGATCAAACAATTATTGAACGTGGTACAAACACACTGCTAGCTTTGATTCCACTAACTCAGTTTTTTAGTAAAGCTCTTATATGGCCAACTAGTGATGAAATTATATTTGCTAACAGAGATTGGCAGCCGCCCTTTACTAAGAATACCACTTACATTGATCACAAAATGCTAAACATTTCATTAAATGAAGGAACCTGGGACAAAAGCAAACCTGATTTAAGAGCTGCACATCTAAGTGATGAAAATAATCAAATAATGGCTAATATGATACTTCAATGGATTGTTAAAGATCAAAAACCAAATGTATCGCAATTTGTTTGCGCCAACAATGTAACAACTTTGTAAATAATAATGTTACCAACAAAGGACGGTAAACAATGTTAAAACGACTTTCAAAAAATGACTATAAAGAAGAGTACAGATTGTTTTTTATGGTCAAAGGTCATCTTAACGCAGATCTCGACACAGTAGTAGCAAGTGCAGATGGTTATTTTAAACGCCTCTGGTATGATGGCGGAGATGGCGCACCTCTTTACGATTATAGTGAACAGTTTGAAGAAGCATGGAGTAAACTGAATGGTGAGTAAAGCAATAGCAAGTCTAAGTGACAGTGATTTGTCATATTTAGAGAAGCTCTTAGGAAAAGAATTTACACAACTAAACGAAAAAAGATCAGTATTTAAAGCAAAAAATGGTTATTCATATGACGGTGATAGTAAAGTTTTGTTGCGTTTAATGAATGCTGTTCGTAGTCAAAAAAAACTCTTGACAATGGAAAAATGGTAATATATAAATAATCTGTAGGCGTTACAAAGCGTATTTGGACTCCGGGGCGGTACCGGACGCCTCCACCATAAACACATGAGGATATAATGAATTGGGATTGGCACTGGATTAGTTGGTTTAAAGGAACTCCTTTTCAATGGGGTGACTTTAGATTCAATAGTGGCAAGCCATATAAAAGTTATAGACTTGGACCATTACTTATTCGTGTGTTTATATAAGCACACTGCCTTGAACTAGAAGTGGCAAAGGCGACGAACAGACTAAGTTACCCTTATTCGAAGGGGGTTACATGGGGGCGGATCCCATAGTCGGTGTGTTTATGATGGGGGCGAAATAGGTTTCGACAGGTAGGCAAGTTTACAAAACACAAATGCAAACGATAACTTTGCACCTTCTGGTTACGCTCTAGCAGCATAATTAAGGGGGCGGCCACTGCCTAGCAACAGAAG
>Ga0255782_10000308_pt1 | contig 44039 bp, 24 predicted proteins | sample 101ome_26_FD_179980 | JGI IMG/M metagenome (GOLD analysis project Ga0255782, IMG submission 179980) | Coastal salt marsh microbial communities from the Groves Creek Marsh, Skidaway Island, Georgia - 101408AT metaG (version 2) | ecosystem: Environmental > Aquatic > Marine > Intertidal zone >...
CGCGGAGTGCGTGGTGTCGGAACCGGAGACGGTGGACGCGACGTCGAGAGAGGTGGAGTGCGTGGGTGTGGGCATGGAGGCGTCGTGCGACGTGTCGGGGACGTTTGACGCCGGGGACGAGAGGACGCGCGCGACGGAGGACGCCGAGGACGACGCGCTCGCGGGCGCGTTGGGGAGTCTGGCGCTCATATCGCCGTTCTTCTTGTGGGGGACGTCCATGGTGGCGATGAAGGAGGTATTGCCGGTGACGTCGCCCATGTTCGTCGCCACCGTGCGCTTGGTTCCCGCGGGTTTGATTTTAGTCGCGTGGGCGCTGAGCAAAGGGAGACCGATGCCCAAGTCGGCGGCGGCGTGGGGAGCCATCGCCGCGTTCGCCCTCGTGGACGCCACGATGTTTCAGGGTTTTCTCGCGGAGGGATTGCAGCGCACGGCGGCGGGTCTGGGGTCGGTGATCATCGATTCACAGCCGCTCACGGTGGCTATTTTGGCTTCGATTTTGTTTGGCGAGACGCTCGGCGCGGAGGGCGTCGCCGGTTTAGTCCTCGGTGTTTTAGGTTTATTATTGCTCGAACTTCCCGAAGAAGTGTTGATGTCGTTGGTGAACGGCGACGCCGGTGAAGGTTTGAACGCATTGCAACTGGAGGGATCGATTTGGGACAGCGGCGAGTGGTGGATGTTGCTCGCGGCGCAGAGCATGGCCGTCGGCACCGTCATGGTGCGCTGGGTGTGCAAATACGTCGATCCCGTCATGGCGACCGGATGGCACATGGTCCTGGGCGGCGTCCCTCTGATGGCGTACTCGCTCGCCACGGAATCGGACATGTACGCCAACCTCGCGTTGAGCGCCGGCGACGTCGCGTCGTTGACGTACGCCTCCGTCTTTGGCGGCGCCGTCGCCTACGGCGCCTTCTTCTACTTCGCCACGAAGGGATCGCTCACCAAATTGAGCTCACTCACCTTCCTCACGCCCATGTTCGCCTCGGCGCTCGGATACGTCGCCCTGGATGAGACGCTCACCGCCGCGCAGCTCGGCGGCGCCGTCGTCACGCTCGTCGGCATCTACTTCGTCAACACTCGCGCCCAAGTCGCCGCCTCTGAGGATTAACGACATCGCGCGCGCGGACGAAACACCCACGCCCTCGATCGATCATCACCCTCCGCGTCGCGCGCGAGAGAGGTCTAGTGCTGTAACAGTAGCGCCGCGTTGGTAACTGTCCCGACTTTTCACCCCTCAGACCTCCCACAGATGGCGACGCCTCTCGCGCGCGTCGCGCCCGCGCGCGTCCGAACGCGCGCCCGAACGCGCGTCGCTCGCGGATGCCCCCCGCGCGCGGCGTCCGTCGTCGCGCGTGCGTCGAACGACGTCGTCGACGTGCGGTTTAGAATCCACGCGCGGGTCGAGTTCGGCGATGAGCTCGTCGCCGTCGGTAACGCGCGCGCGCTCGGCGCGTGGCGATTGGACGACGGCGTGCGTCTGCGTTGGACGGAGGGCGACGTGTGGGTGGGGGAGGCGACGGTGTCGATGGAGGAGGCGCGCGAGGGAGGATTGTTGGCGTTTAAGTGCGCGAGACGACGCGCCGGCGGCGGCGACGTGTGGGAAGACGGCGACGATAAGACGATCGCGATGGATGCGCTCGAGCGCGCGCGCGCGGTGGACGTGTCGTGGTTATTCGGTGACGCGACGTGTGACGTCGTCGCGGTGGACGGTGACGTTGGGAACGCCGACGCGGCGGAGTCGGCGAGCGCCGCCGCCGACACCGCCGCCGCCGCCGCCGAAGAAGATTCGATGGTGACATCGACGTGGAACGGGGACGAGATTCGCATGATGCAATCGAACGAGCACACGAAGGATCGACCGTCGCACGCGCGGTGGGACGTGAGCGCGCTGGACGAGTCGAGTTCGGCGCGGGAAATCGTGCTGCGAGATAAAGACGGAGGCTCATGGTTCGAGAAGTTGTGTGCGGTGGCGAACGAAATAGGCATCGGAAAAGAGATCACGCGCGATAAATTAGCCGCAAGCGCGACGTATCTGCGATGGATCAGCACGGGGACGATCAAGTGCGTGGAGAGCGGCGGGCACAGGCGACCAAACGGTCCCGCCATGGTGGGTCGCGGCATTTTCATCAGCATGGAGCAAATTCAAGGCGCCATGTATCGACACGGGACCGATCTCGGAGAAGTCGAGCGCGTGTTGATGCGTCACGTACATCCTTGGCTGCCGTCGTTCAACGAAGAGTTCACCAACGCCGTGCCGCTTACGCGGATACGGGACATCGCGCACCGCGGCGACATTCCGGAAGATTTGAAGCGCACAATCAAGCACACGATTCAAAACAAGTTGCATAGAAACGCCGGGCCAGAGGATTTGGTGGCGACCGAAATCGTGTTGAAGCAAATCACCCGTGAAAATGGTGAATATTCAGACGATTTCGTCCGCGAATTTAAGGAGTTTCACAAAGAATTGAAGAGATTTTTCAACGCGAGCGGAGTGTTCGAACGATTGGCGAGTCTCAAGGGAACGCTCGACGAAGAAACGGAACCGCTCATCGACGACTTGTTCAACGCTCGAGATCGCTTGAACGAGACGAAAGATGGTTGGTTCGGCGAGGAAGGCGACGCCGTTCGTCGCGCGCTCGACGTGTGCACGGAACTTCGATCTTACTTTTGCGCAGGATTGAGCACGGGGATGCGAAACGACGCGCCGGACGATTCGGTACGTCAGCGTCAGGCGTGGAGGCAGGTTGAACTATCCTTGGAAGAATATGCGTTTGTGTTATTGGCACGCTGTAACAACATCATGGAAGAGGGAAAAGCTATGGAGGCGAAGGATGCGAACGCCTTCAAACACGCGGCGAGCGTCTCTGCGATTGCGCTCAAGCACATCGGACTTTCCGGATGGAGATCGCTCGAAGCAGGCATCATAGCTCGAGAACTTATCGCTTGGACGAATACAGATACCGGTCGCGATCAAAACTCCGATCGGCGACTGAAGGCGACGTTGCAACGCGCGAAGCGTCTCATCGAATCGCAGACTCACGCCGTCATGAGCGGTTTCGGCGAAACGCCCGTTCAGCTCGCGAACGCTTTCGGTCTGGACGGTCACGTCGGTGCGACTTTCGTGGAGTCCATCATTCGAGCAGGCGTTCCGTTTCAATTATCCAGGATCGTCGAAAAACTCTCCGAAGCCTTGGAGCGCGATCTCGACGGCGATGGTTTCGATCCAATCGTTCTCGGCGACGCGCGCGGCGAATTAGTACGTTTGGAGAGGTTGACGCCTGAATCGATCCAAAAATATGGCGGTAAAGATATAATCGCGTTCGTGGAAAGCGTCGACGGTGACGAGGAAATATCCTCAGCCGGAGACAACGTGAAAGGGGTCATCCTTCGAGACGAGGTTGCTCACTTGTCGCATCTCGCCATACGCGCCAGACAAGAGGGAACGCCCCTCGTGAGCGCACTGAGTTCGAACGCTCGCGAGCGAGTGAGCGCTCGAGTAGGGAAGGACACCGTGTTGTGCGTCGGTACGTCCGGCACGGAAGTGCGCGATTTCGATGGGACGCGCGATTCGGTGGACAACGACGGACGCGTCTCTCATGCGGCAGTGTCGCCAACGCCATGTGAGCTCGTCGACTCGATCCAATATCTAACCCTCGATCGGGCGACGACGTCCAACGCTGGTGCGAAATCGTCCGTCTGCGCGGACCTCTTGCGCATCGCGGATGCGAGCGGCACGTTCACCGCACCCGGCGGTTTCGTCTTGCCGTTCGGTTGCATGGAATCAAGCGTTCGCGACGTCGGCGAATTTCAGCGTCTCCTCGCCGCGCTCGAAGATGTGAGCCTGGAAGACATCGACGACGCGTGCGCGTCGATACAGAATGTTATCGAAGATTCGCTTCCGGCGCGAAACATCATCGAAGAGGCGTGTGCGACGTTGAATCTGGATGTTCGTCTCGCAATACGTTCAAGCGCCAACGTGGAAGATTTGAGCGGCATGTCGGCGGCTGGCCTATACGAAAGTATAGTCGGCGTCGATGCGCGCGATATAGACGCGGTTCAACACGCGATCGCAGATGTGTGGGCGTCGCTCTACTCCCGACGCGCAGTCTTGGCGCGCCGCGCCGCTGGAGTCAAGCAGAAGGATGCGCGCATGGCGGTGCTCGTGCAAGAAGTATCGCCGAACACGCTCTCATTCGTTCTTCACACGCAAAGTCCGATTCGGGGCGCTCGATGCGTCCAAGCTGAGATATGCGTGGGACTTGGCGAAACTCTCGCCAGCGGTGTCGACGGCACGCCGTGGCGACTGGAGATTGATCGTGCGAGCAGAGACGTCGACGTGATGGCGTACGCCAATCACGGCACCGCGTTCAGGTGTCGCTACGGCGCGCCGACGTTCGGAAAAGTCACGGTCGAGGCGGTCGACTACACGCGTCAAGAGTTGAGCACCGATGCGAACGCCCGAGCTCGTCTCGGAGAGCGCTTGCTGAAAGTGGCGACGGAACTGGAATCGACGTTGGGATGCGCGCAAGACGTCGAAGGAGGCTTTTGCGGCGACGAGTTGGTCATCGTCCAGTCGCGTCCACAGCCGATGCAGTAGGTAGTTTGTTGTGAAGCGTATTTTATCGCGCATTACAAATAGTGTGCCGATACGAACTCGCGCGTGTCAAGGTTTCTGCTGAGTCCGAAAGACCCCTCGCAATAGTCACTCGGCGTCAGCTTGCGACTGCGCGTCATCCTCCCCGCCGGCCTCGACGAGCTCAAATCGCGCGAGAAACTCATCACCAAAAATGACCTCTCCCCCCACCACCAGCTGCGTCGGCACACCCGGCAACAGCTCCTCGCCGTCGATGAACGTCCCGTTCGTCGACGTCAAATCCGTCACCATCACCTTCCCGTCCACCAAATCAATCATCGCGTGCGCCCCGCTCACGGTCGGCACCTCGATCGGTAGATTCACCGCGTCAGACTTTTGTCGTCCGATGACGCTCTTCGTGGCCGAGATCTTCAAGTCTCCCGTCGGCGGAACGGGCGCGTCCAGGTGCGCCATCGACTTGTCGCCGCAGTTTCTCAACACGAACCCTTCCCCGTCCGTCCCACCCGCCGTCGCTCGCGTTACCGCGCGCGCGCCTCTCACGAGCCTCACGCCGCCTCGCGCGCGCGTTCGCTCGATCCTCACCGTCGCCCGCGCGTCCGCCCGCGCGATCGCGCTCGTCGCCACCATCGGACGATCCTATCCACCGTCTCCTCGCGCGTGCGCTTCGCGCGCGTTGAATGCGTGTGTCGAGTGCCTCGACGCGTCGAATGCGCGCGTCGCGCGTCTCTCGCGTCGCCGGTCGCGTCGTCGGTCGCGCCGCTCGCGCGTCTTCGCGTGGCGCGGCGCGCCCGACGCGCGCGCGTCTCGGAGACCTCGTAATAGAGTATATAGGACATTCGATACATATCTAACACTGTGTAAATCTCTCAAAACAAGTAGGATTCCGGTGGAGACTTGTAACACGAATTGTGGCGCGCGCGCGACCGCACAGCTCACCGCCGCGGAGCGAGTCGCGCGCGCGACCGCATGGGTCCATGTCTAAGCGTGTGCGAGACCCACCGCGCGTCCACAGTGGGTTGGGACGTCGGACGCGCGGTGTTTAATCCAACGTTCCCGTTGGCGGATGTGATTTTCTCCGGGCGCGTCGACGCTCACGGGCGCATGACGGCGGCATCGTGCGTGGAATGGTTGGTGGAGACGCAGGGTGAATCGGAATCTTCGGCGCGCGCCATCGTTCGCGACAAGGTGCGATTCGCGCCGGATGGGATGGTATCGGTGGAAGAATTCGCGCGCGCGTGTCTGTTAGGAGAGGACAATTTCCCGACGCGACCGAGCGCGGTGAACGAGAAGGATATGCACGATGAATTATCGCACTACTTTATCAACTCATCGCACAACACCTATCTGGAGGGTGATCAGTTGTTTTCGAGGGCGACGAGCCGTGCGATCGAGACGGCGCTCAAGGAGGGATGTCGCGTCATCGAATTGGATTGTTACGACGGCGGCGGAAAGGGGCCCATCGTCACGCACGGTGGAACGGCGGTGCGACCGATGTTATTTAAGGAAGCCATCGAGTGCATCAACACGTATGGGCACGCGGTGAGCGAGTACCCGGTGATCGTGACGTTAGAGAATCATGCGAGCAGACACGTGCGAAGCGTCATGAGCAACATCATGAGAAGCGTCTTCCAGAATAAGCTCTGGATACCGACGGGAGACATCGAGCACGGGCTGCACAAGTGGCCGTCGCCCGCGGAATTGAAGGGGAAAATCATCGTTCGCGATAAGATGAAGCACAAACAAGACCTTAAGATCTCTGGGAGACGTTTCTCGAGTTTCAACGCGCAAAAGAGCAAGGAGCCTAAAAAGAAGTTATCTTTGCGTCGGCGCAAGAAGAAGCAAGAGGAGAGCGGAGACGTGGTCCGAGGACACGAGGAGGCGCTTACGGGTGCGAACTCTGTGTTGGATTTCACGACGATCATCGAGAACGAGGTGCCGGCGGAGGAGAGTGAAAGCGAGTCGGATAGCGACGGCGACGTTGCCGATACCGAAGACGTGCGAGGCATGGTGACGGTGCAAAATTTGAAGTTTCAAGGTTTCGAAAAGGCGGTGGGCGCGCCTAAATTTTCGTGCAGTTGGAGCGAAAACAAAATCAAGAAGAGACTCGAGAAAGAAAAGGAAGAGAACATCATCAAGTTTACCTCTGAGCACTTGCTTCGAACGTATCCGGGCGGTCAGCGCATCTTCAGTAACAACTACGATCCGTCTCCCGCGTGGAGCGCGGGTGCCTCGCTGGTCGCGCTGAATTTCCAGGCGCAAGGTCGGTACGTGTGGGTCAATAGAGCGAAATTCGCCGTCAACGGTGGGTGTGGATACGTGAAGAAACCGGCATATTTACTCGATCCGTCCGCGCCGAGACCGACGACACCGAGGATTTTGCGCGTGCACGTGTACACGGGAATCGGTTGGGAAAACTTCAAGGACGCGGACATGTTCGGGTGTCCGGACTCTCTCATCAAGATATCCTTATTTGGCTGCGTCGCCGATCGTCTCTCGCAAGCGTCGGGGTCGAGATCATTCAAGACGAGCGTGTACTCAAAGGCGCGCGCCGGTCCTGCCGCGCAACCAGTGTGGAACCAAAGTTTCGACCTCGAGATTCGCGAGCCCGAGCTGACGGTCGTGCAGTTCCAAGCTCTAGACAAAGACGGCACCTACTTTGAGTTTTTGGCGCACTACGACTGCGCCGTCAGCGAGATCCGCGAGGGCGTGCGCATCCTTCCCATGCTTTCCCGTACCAATAGTTTTCTCAACGACTCAAAGTCGTGCGCCGGGGTGCTCTGTAAATTTGAATGGCTCGACGACGCCGACGACGAGTTCGCCGACGACGACGGGGACTGAGCCGCAATTAATACTCGTGGTAGTCCTTTGAAATCCCATCCAACCCAACCTTCGAGCCCTTTCCCGCGCGCGCGCGTCGTCTCCGCGTTCGACGTCGCCTCGGCGCCCAAACCCTCACCGAATGCGCCAGTTGCCACTCCGCGTGATCAGTCGACGTTAGTCTCCCGTGCGCGACGCGCGCGCGCGTGCACGCGGTTCCAACCCGTCGAGAAACGTCTGATTGACGTCGTGGCGCCGAATCTAGGCGCGCACGCTCGAGAAGTACGCCGCGTGACGCTCGCATTCGGGCAATTCGGGTCTGATCTGCCCTAAGGAACTGTGACGCCATCGCGCGCGGCTGTGGAGACGCTCGTGGACGCGTGAGATCGTCATGACGCAGATGACGTACGCGGTACAGGCTGATCGACTCACCGCGGCGTCTACGACGACGTCAGAACGGTTAGAGATCGCGACGAGCGTACGAGATGGGATTGAAATCGTGCACACTAGCGAATACGTCAACTTTCTGAAGAGCTTCTTCCCGGCGTTTAAGGACGTGTTGACGGTGAAGACGTCGCCGTCGTGTAAAGATGATGAGGACAACGAGCTGCGTTACGTTATTTACGAGATTTTGAATCGGTTGCCGTTTAACGAGGTGTTGAGACCGTTCGAGTCTGAGTTGCTGGACTTGGCACTCGGTCCTCTGCGCGAAGAAAATGAGAAGAACGCCCTGCTGTGTGTGCGTATAATCTTTGATTTACATCGGAGCTTCAGACCTTCGATGGAAAAGAACGCCGTGCACTTTTTAAAGTTTGTGCTCGAGGTGTACGAGAACGCCGAGGAGACTGTGGAGGAGCTGTTGGGCGGCGCCGGTCGCAAGCGCGGGCAGAAAGACAAGCTTCCGTCTCCGAGTGAGCTCTCGAGTCAAAAGTCGTTCAAGGTGATGACGGAGTGCCCACTCATCGTGATGTTGCTCTATCAACTGTTTCATAGCAAAATTCTGGACGAAGTGACGAATTTAGTACCGCTGATGGTGAAACTAGCCGGTCTGGCGGGCGGCGACTACGCCGCGATGAATCCGGCTCTCGGCGCCGTTTACTGCAATTTAAAAGCCGCTCAAGCGAAAACGGTGAGCTTTCTCACGTATATACTTCGAAACGATAACAGTGCGCACTTGCTCGAAGCGAAGAAGCAGGAATTCTCTGCGGCGATCGTCTCCTTGATGGAGACGTGTCCCGACGTGGTGGCCACGCGCAAGGAGCTCCTGATCGCGACTCGGCACGTGCTCAGCGTGCCGGCGTTTTCGCAAGGATTTTTCGAGCACGTTGATTTGATGATGGATGAGAAGGTTTTAGTCGGTACAGGTCCGATGTGCATAGAAAACTTGAGGCCGTTGGCGTACTCGTTTCTGGCGGAGCTCGTGCACCACATGAAGGCGGAGTTGACCTTGGCGCAGATTCAAAGGGCCATTTGCATCTTTAGTCGGAACATGCAAGACAACACGTTGCCGCTTTCGACGCACATGACGTGCTCTCGATTGATGCATCATCTCGTGGAGTCCATCTTCAGAACGCGTCCGGATGCGGCGAACCGGGCCGAGTCTCGACAATATTTGATGCGCATCATGTACGCAACCGTAGCAAAATTTAGAGCGCTGAGAGCGACCATCCCCGAGCTCATGGAGACGGCGGACGAGCTAGAAAAGAGTTTAAAGTCACAGGCTGCGCTGAAAGAGAAGGATGGTAAGAGTTCAGGCGAGCCTGAACAGGCTGCCGGCGACAAGGCAAAGGCAGAGGCAGAGGACGACGCGAAAGTTGAACTTCCCAGTCACGACAAGCTCAGAGCACTTTCGGACAACAAGGCGATCATCAAGACGCTGACCATCGGGATGAAGACTCTGTTGTGGAGCATCACAAACTTCAACGACCAGGAATCAAAGGACACCGGATTGACGCAGCTCGAGTTGAAGCAGGCGTCTGGTTTCGTTCGAAACGGTGTCAAGTGCATGCAACTCTTCAAGGGTATGGAGTGCACTGAGATGTGCAATCATTTTGCCGAGGCGTTGTCGGTTTTAGAACCGCGCAACTTCGTAGATATCATCAGTTTACACTTTGATCACTTCTTCACGGGAATGTTGGAGCTCCCGACGATGGTGCAAGTGCCGCACTTGATTCTGCAAAACACGAAATTGTGTCCGTACTTTGCGGATTCTCTCATGACGTACCTGTTAGAGAACAAGCTGACGTGCTTAGCCGATCAGTCGTCGCAGGAAGCGCAGCTCGTTCTGAAATTGTTTTCGCTGTTGCTTCACGCCGTGAGTAAGCACAGCAACTGCGAGAGCGTGCTCAGCTCGCACGTGATCATGATGATGGAGTCTTGTCTCAAGGCGATTCAAGAAAACGGAAACCCGACGGCGTACGTTCGGCTTCTCCGATATCTTTTTAGAGCGATGGCGCAGGCGAAATTCGATGTGCTGTACCGCAAAGTAGTCCCGATTCTGCCGGCGACGTTGGATTGTTTGCTAGAGATGTTGAATGGTCCGGATACGCACGAGTTACACGACACCGTCGTGGAGCTGTGCCTGGTCCTTCCCGCTCGGCTTTCATCCATCCTTCCGCACTTACCGAAACTCGCCGTGCCTTTGTGCAAAGCTCTGCGCGCTCCGGTGAACGAGCTCAATCTGCTCGGACTTCGAACATTGGAGTTTTGGGTGGATTCGCTCAACCCCGAGTTCTTGGACCCGTGCATAGCCGAGGTGGAGTCCGAGCTGATGCTCGCATTGTGGGCGATGCTCAAGCCGCAACAAAGCGGATCGCCGTTCGGAGCGAAGGCGATGCAACTTCTTGGCAAGCTCGGCGGTCGCAACCGTGCTTTCCTTCGCAACCCGCTCGAGTTGGATGCAAAGAGTAATCCGGAACACGGTTTACGCATGATCTTGATGTTCAAGCCCGAGACATCATTCTTAGTTCCATTGGATCGCTGTATTGTGTTGATGCAGAACATTCTGTCGACGCCGGTGATTCCGAATGTGAAGGTTTCCGACGCTTTGATTCACCATCGCCGTCAGGCGCTCGCGTTCATCAGAACGTGCCTCGTTTCGGTTCTCAATCTGAACGCCGCGCACGCTTTGTCCGGCACTGAGGAGCAAATCGAGAGTGCCCTCGAAGCGGCGGTCGCCAACGGGTGGGGTAAGAAGTTCCAAACCAACGTCGGCGACGAAGCTGCGGTGCAACTAGGAAACAAAACGAAGAGTCAGCTCATCGCGGAACAAAACATCTTGAAGCGATTGATCATCACTGTCATAGCCGCTGAGTGTGACCCGTCGCTCAAGGAAACCGACAAAACATTCATGGAGAGCGTTTGTGAGCACATGGCGTTGTTATTCGTGACCAAGGCGTCACAACCCGCGCAAGAGGCGGAACAAATGGATCACGACGCCCTCGAGCGTCCGCGCGCGACAAACTTCAAGGTGCTCGAAGCATCCCTGTTTTTGGATGCGTTGATGATGTCCTTTGAATCTAGAAAGCAAGCACACCTCGAGGCGACACTGCAAACGATTAGCACGTTCATTGACGCCGTGCTCATTTTATCTCCCGAAGAGGTCGAGGCGCTGCATGCGCTGGATAGCGGCGCCGAAGGAAAGAAGGCAACTCCGAAAAAGTCAAAGAAGAAGACGGAATCGAGCGATGCCGTGGAGTTAGACGAAAACCAATATCCAAAGCTTTCGTCATGCGTTGAGGCGCTCGTGCCGAGACTGATGCACTGCTGCTACAAGCAGGAACCGAATAGCATAATGGGCGGCGTCTTAGGATTGGACGTCGTCATGAAACGTTTGCCGACGAGTATACTCAAGCGCCGTTTATCCGGTGTGTTGGCGGCGATGATTCGCGCGATACAGGTGCTGCCCGCGCAGGCGTACTCGCAGAAGAAGGAAGCCACGGAAGCGTTGTACAGAGTGGTCGAGACGTGCGTTCCGTCGGGCGCGACGCCGCGGGGCGACGACGCCGGGATCGAAGAAGGCGTCACGGTACTCGTGAACGAGTTGTGTAGTATCGCTAGCACGGATAGTTCTCGTGAGGCGGTCGAGCGATCGCTTTCAGGGATCGCCGAGAGAACATCGACGTCTCTCGAGAGCGTTCTCTCGCTCTCCGCGGACGTGTTAATGGGTTTGATGGAGCGACCGTTGGCTATGAGACACGTTCTCGCTCAAATCCAATTGGTCAAGCTGATCAACTTTTGCTTGAGCGCATCGCCTCCGCTCATCGTCATGGAAGACAAGAGCCTAGCTTTTATTCGGGAGGTGTTAAACATAGCGGAGAGTGAAGACACCACGATACTGGCTGTCGAGACTCGCGAAAACGAATCCCTCTCGATGCTCCGTCAGGCGTGCGTTCAACTCCTGGGCACCGTGCTGAAAGCGCCAGATTTTGCGAAGACGGACACGACCCCAGACATCGTGCACGTTCGTGAGCGAATTACCTCTGTACTTTTTACTAGTTTGACGTCTCGCAACAGTGCGATCGTCTCCATCGCCAAGAGTGGTTTAGTCGCCGTCAAGCCGCACATGAACAAGAACACGCTCAAGCAGTCGGTGAGCCCGATTCTGATGAGTCTTCAGGCGTTATCGAAACTGTCCATCCCGCTGCTCGAGGCGCTCGAGTACCTCTTGGAACTTCTCGCAGAGTGGTTCAGTCCCACGTTGGGTGAAAAGTTACTCGAACACATCAAGTACTGGTTGGAGCTTGAAGACGCCGCGGCGCCGGCGGTGCCCGGTCAAGTAGTGCAGAAAAAGTCACCGAAGGACCTCAAGCTCATCGCAGCCATTGTCAACCTGTTCCATCTTTTACCCAAGCTGCGAGACGCGAAAGATTTGAAGCCGAACGAAAAGAAATTACACCCGTTTGATTTTATCAAACCTCTCGTGCAGGACGTGATGGCGATCGAGGCGACGATGCCTCCGGAGAGTGTGTACAGCGAAGCGAATTCGCTCTTCGTGAAGCCGTTGGCCAAGTTTCTGAGCAAGTATCCGAAAGAATCTCTCGCGTACTTTTTGGCTCGACTCGACCAACCGGAACACTTCGCGCTCTTCCTAAAGGTGATCAAATTACCCGAAGGATTGGCGGTGCTCGAGGTGACCAAATCGAGCTCGACCAAGTTGCTTCGAGAAATCTTCGGCGTCGACGCCGGTAAGCCGGACGACGATGACGCGCTGGCCGCGAGCGAATCTGAAAAGGATGCGGAACTGCTCTACGCCAACGGTCTGAAGCTTTTGGCGACCATCGTCAAGCTTTCCCCGGAATGGTTGGCGAAAGAAAAGGCCATCTTGAAGCAACTCGAGGAGAGTTGGAACAATCCTGAGCGACTCGAAAGATTGGCGAATGAGGATAAAAATTCGCTCGCCGCGATGCTCGAGAGCAAGTATCTCGCCAAATGCTTCCTCGCGCTCGTCAAGCAAGATCGATCGCAAGTGCACATACTCTTCCGATTGATGTCGGTGTTGTGCAAGCGAACCTCAATCGATTACACCTTTGTGCGAGAGTTTACCAAGGACGAAGTTGTCGAAAAGTACACCCCGTCTGAACGCAACGCTGTTCTTCATCAGTTCTTGGAAGAGTTTGCCGAAGTCTCCGAGAAGAGTGACGATTCCAACATCGAATACATCACGATGTCTCTGAAGATGATGGTCAACCCGATGCTCGAAAAGGTGCTCAAACCCAAGTCGGATGCCGACGAAGAGTTACCGAGCGAAATTCTTGACATCGTCGATGATGAATTCGTCAACAAGCTCGTCGTGGATGTCTTTGAACCCTCCGATGTTGAAGAGAAAGGCTTGTACACTGACGCATTGTTGATAGAGTTGCTTCAACTCAGCACGTTGCTCATTCGCTACACGCCGAAAGCGATGATTAATCATCGCAAGGAACTCATCAAATTTGGATGGAATCATCTCAAGCGCGAGAATTCTTCGAGCAAGCAGTGGGCGTTCGTCAACATCAGTTACTTTTTGCAGGCGTATCAAGCGCCAGAGAAGATCATCTTGCAAGTCTTCGTCGCTCTCTTGAAGGCGCACCAACCGGAACAAAAGGATCTCGTCACGGAGGCGTTGGACGCTTTGACGCCGGCGCTCCCGCTGCGACTGCCGCTGGGCGACCACAAGTATCCGATTTGGATTCGTTACACCAAGAAGAGCTTGATCGAGGACGGACACTCGCTCCAGCAGCTCGTTCACATTTGGAGCTTGATCGTGCGACACGCCAAGTTGTTCTACACGTCTCGCGCGCAGTTCGTTCCGCAAATGGTCAACCTTCTCTCGAGACTCGGTTTGCCGACGAGCTCGTCGCACACCAACCGAAAGTTGTCTGTAGACTTGGTTGAGCTCATCATCAACTGGGAGAACGACAGACTCACCGGCGCGCAACCGCAAGAGGACGTCGAACCTTCGACCACGGGTAAGCGAAAGGCAACCGAGAGTCCAGAAAAGGAGGAGGACGTCACGCCGTCGCGCCGCGGGAAGAAGGCGACGAAAAAGGCGAAGAAGGAAGAGACCGAGTCGAAATCTCCGGGACGTTCCACCAGAGCATCGCGCTCGACGAAACAGTCCAAGGACGACGACGATGATGATGACGACGACATGGGGAATGATTTGCCGGAGACGGAAAATCTCAAGTCTATGCCATCCATCGGCCAAATCGACGAAGGTTTCAAACCGTCGCCGGCGATGGAAGAAATCGTCGTCAACTTTCTCGTTCGAATGACGTTCATCACCGCGGAAGGTAAAGAGCAAGAGACGAAGGCCCTCAACGGTCGAACGTTGGAGCTTCTTTCCAAGGCGTTGGCGTTGTGGCCGTCCGTTCGCATCAAGTTTACGTTCATCGACAAGCTTCTCACGTTGGCGAGTCAAGCGCAGAGAGATCCGACGTCGACGATCGTCACCGGTCTGTCGGTGCTCAAGATTGCGATGAAGACGCCCGGCTACGACTTCATCACCGAGAACATCGAACAAACCACGCGACTCATCGAACCGTGTCAGGGAACGGCGAACGGCGACACACACAGTCTCCTCGGCGAAGTGATTCAAGCAGCCCTCGAGTGCAACAAGGACTCGGGGCGGTACGACGACGCTCTGGCCAAGCTGAAACAGGAAGTCTCGACGCACCACGAAAAGTGCGTCGCGGACGCAATCGTCGCAAAAAGTGCGCCGACCACGGAGACTGCGAACACCTCGCTCGCGTGCATCCTCAAGGTGATCGAGTGCCAAGCCGCGTTCGATCCGTCCACAGTCGACGAGTACTTGAGTTCTCTGATGAAGGTGCTGGCGAGATTGACGCACGAGTTGAACGCCGCGTCGGCGGCGGGCGAGCTTCAGCAGAGTCATCCAAAGCGTGGTCAAGCGGCACCAGAGATCGTCGCCCCGGAGTACGGTGGTGTCGCCTACTGCATGATCAAGTGCATCAACGTCATCTCGCTACGTGTCATCAGTTGCGGATCGGAGCAAAAACAAATATTTTTGCGTCTGTTGCTTCAACTCATCAACGACAAGGCGACGCACGGCGACGTGCTCATGGCGATCCTCGACGCCATGGTCGCGTGGACGGACACGTCCGCCCTCGGCGAGGCGGCGAGCGCGGAGACAAACGTTGGAAGCTTAAACGCGAAGGAGACGGTCTTATTCCTCTCCAAGCTTGCGCAGCTCACGCGCATGGGTCTGAAGATTACGCAAACGGAGGCGTGGGAAGAGAAACTCTTGGGCGCGATATACAAACTCTGCGCCACGGACGGCAAGCAAGACCCCGCGTTGAGAAGCGAGGTGTTTCTCAAGGTCGAGCGCACGCACCTTCTCGGTTTACGAACGCGTCGACCCGAGCTTCGCAAAAAGTTCTTTGCGTTGTATCACGATGCCGTCGGTAAGACGCTCTTCCAACGCCTGCAATACATCTTGACGATTCAAGATTGGGACGCGATGGCGGACACGTTTTGGTTGATGCAAGGTCTCGATTTGATTCTGAGTACGCTCGCCGAGGATGAGCGAATCATGCTCGCCCCGAACAGCGCCCTCGTGTCGCCGCTCTTGCCCTTTGACGCCGACACGAAGCAACCCGTGCCCGTTCCGACCAAGCCGAAGAACGCCAAGGTGAACACCACCGAACTCGACGAGTTGATCAAGCGACACGCCAAGTTCCTCCACGATAAATCCAGCGTGCGCGTGAGCGATTTGATGACGCCTCTGCGACAAGTGGCGACGAGAAACGCGCACGTCGCGTACTACCTCTGGGTACTGATTTTCCCGATCGTGTGGGCGACGCTGCAACGCGATGAGCAGTTGCAACTCGCCAAGCCGATGATCGGTCTGCTCAGCAAGGAGTCGCACCTACGACAAGCCGCCGTGCGACCGAACGTGATTCAAGCGCTGTTGGAGGGCATCTCTCTCTCGCAACCGCAACTTAAAATTCCGAGCGAACTCACCAAGTTTCTCGGCAAGACATTCAACGCCTGGCACACCGCCATCGCGTTGCTGGAGAATCACGTCGTTCGTTACCCACAAGAGGCGAGATGTTTCGACGCGTTGAGCGAACTCTACCGTCTGCTCAACGAACAAGACGTACTCGCGGGACTGTGGTCGCAGCGGTGTCAATCAGACGTAACGCGCGTGGGTTTGTCGCTCGTTCAACACGGACACTGGCAAAAGGCGCAAGACACCTTTTTCAAGGGCATTCAACTCGCCACCGCGGGCCAAGCCCCCGGTGTCTCCAAGACGGAGATGTGTCTGTGGGAGACGCAGTGGCTGAACGCGGCCAAGCAACTCAACCAATGGGATTTGATTGCCGATTTCAGTCGAACCGTCGAGCACAGCGAATTGATGGTGCAAAGTCTGTGGCGTTGGGGCGAGTGGGCCGCGGTGAAGGAACTCATGCCGAGCGGGTCGCTGAATGAAATCGAGGAAACGCCCGAGATCATCACCGTTCGCGCGTTCGCGTCGCTCGTCAGCGGACGCGTGCGTGAGGCGGAGCAACACTGGGCCAACGCCGTCAAGTCGTCGCTCGATCGATGGTGGCGACTTCCCGAGACGGGGTCGACGTGTCACATTCCTTCGCTGCACATGTTCAACGCGATCGCTGAGGTGCAAGAGTCCACGCGCATCTTGCTTGAACTTTCCAACACGCAGCGACGCGGCGTGCAGGGATTGTCGAGCAACCGTACCTTGGTGCAAGACATCATGGAGACGTGGCGCTTGCGCACGCCCAACGAATGGGATCCCGTGCCGTGGTGGAGCGAGATTCTCATTTGGCGCGGAAACATGCACAGCATCATGACGCATGCGGCGAAGCAGATCGGCGAACAAAACCCAGCCATGATGCAAGCGACGCAACAGCTCTATCAACTCGGTCAGCGCGAAAAGGCTTGGAGTTTGAACAAGTTTGCGAGTGCCGCCCGCAAGCAGCGCGCGCCGGACGTCGCGCTTCAAATCTTATCCAAGCACGAAGGACACATCGACGTCTCCGAAGCCTTCTCCAAGCTCCGCGAACAGTGCGAGTCGTACTTGGCGTTTGGCAACGAGGCGGTCACCGGCTTGAACCTGTTGGAATCGTCCAGTTTGGAGTTCTTTGCGCCGCCGCAAAAGGCGGAGCTCTTCCGCCTTCGCGCCAAGTTGCAAGAACAGATGGAGGACTGGGACGGCGCGCACGCCTCCTACTCCACGGCTGTCTCTTTGTGCAAACAACTCGCCGAGGCGTGGATATCGTGGGGCGACTTTTGCCGCGCCCGACGCGACGCTGAGAGCGCCAACGCCAATCTTCCGTCGACGTGGAGCCAACAAACCACCACGTGCTACTTGCAAGGCATCAAGCACAACACGCAAGAGTACAGTCACGAGCTCGTCCACGTCGTTCGAATGTTAGCCTTCGACGTCAACCCAGCGCCGATCGGAAGCGCGATCGCGCGTCACATCGACGTGTTACCGTCGTGGATTTGGATTCAATGGATTCCGCAGCTCTTGCTCTCGCTCTCGCATAGCGAAGTCTCGCACGCCAAGGCGATTCTCTTACGACTCGTCGCCGCGCATCCGCAGGCGATTTACTATCAACTGCGCACGTGGCTGCTCGAACGTCGCGACATCGCCGCCAAGGCGACGCAAACGGCGCGCTCGCTCGCCGGAAAAGGTGACGAAAAGACCAAGGGCGACACCAAGGCTGTCACCCCGGCAGGGATTCAAGCGGCGGCGCAACGCGCGCAAGAGGCGACGATCGCCTTTGAAGCCGCCAAGGAAATCATGGAACACCTCCGATCGAGACATGGAAACTTGGTCGGCGAACTCGAGGTGCTTCTCAGCGAACTCGGCACGCGATTCGCGTGCACGCCCGAGGAGCGTCTGCTCGTCGTCGTGTACACGTTGCTCCATCGTTGTTACAAGTACCCGGCGGCGACGACGGGCGAAGTCCCAGAGTCGTTCAAGAAGGAACTCACCGGCGTCTGCCGTGCGTGTTTCAGCGCCGACATCTCCGTCAAGCACGCCGATTTCTTCACCGAGTACAAGGCGAGTTACGAACGCGATTTGAACCCCGAGGAGAAGACGTTTCCGAAGACTGTCGCCGAACTCATGACGCGATTAAAGGCGTGGAAACAACGTCTCTTGAACGACGTCGAGGATCGTCTTCCCGCGACGTTGCGTCTCGAGGATGAATCCACGCAACTTAGAAGCGCGACGTTCAACGAGGTCGAGATTCCGGGTCAATACGCGGGTGATCTCGCCTACGGCGTCGCGGATCGTTTCGTCAAGCTCGAACGCATCGGCGCCGACGTGCACGTCGTGCGCAGAAACGGCAACTGTTTACGTCGATTGGAATTCCTCGGCGTCGACGGTTCCATCAAGCAATTCTTGGTGCAGACATCCCTGACACCCGCGGCGAGAGGCGAGGAGCGCATGGCGCAGCTCTTATCCACCCTCAACGGCGTCTTCGCCAAGCACGTCGAGACGCGCAAGCGCAACGCGTGCTACTACGTCCCCGCCATCGTCCCGGTGTGGCCGCAGGTGAGACTTCTCGAGGACGACGACGCGCACGGCACATACGCTGAGGTGTACGACGCCCACTGCGCCAGGTACGGTCGCGAGGCTGATTTACCAGTCACCCTCTTTAAAGCCGCGCTCGATCCCGCCATTCTCGGCGACGTCGTCGGCACGGAGGAGGTGCTCGAGCTCCGATTAAAGGCGCTCATGGAGATTACGCAAAAGCACGTCACCGAGAACATCTTCTCGCAGTACATGTACAAGACGCTCCCGAGCAGCTCGCACCTGTGGACGTTTAAGCGTCAACTGTCGCAACAGCTCGCAATTTCGAGCTTTCTCTCGGCGCTCTTGCGCATCGGCGGACGGACGCCGACGAAGATTATGTTCGCGAAGAATACGGGTAAGATTTTCATGCTCGATTTCCATCCCGCGTTCGACGCCAAGGGCATCGTGGAGTACATCGAACCCGTGCCATTCCGTCTCACGAGAAATCTACACACATTCTTCACCCCATTCGGTGTCAAGGGAGATTTCGTCACCGCCATGGCGTCGGCGGCGCAGGCGTGCGTCGACCCTCGCGCCGACTTGGAGGCGCACCTCGAACTCTTCTTCCGAGATCAACTCATGGTCTGGCCCTGGAGACGCATGCTCGCGTTCACGGACGCAAACGTCATCAATCCATCCCCCAGCGAGATCAAGAATATGGCGCGCGCCAACGTCCAAGAGGTGCTTCGACGTCTTCCCATCATCGCCCCGACGCCGCCGCCGGAATCCTCCGCCGACGCCGCGCCGAGCGTTCAAAAAGCCGTCTTACACCTCGTCGACGCCGCGCTCAACATCAGAAACATCGCTCGCATGGAGAGCACGTGGGCACCGTGGTTTTAACCACGCGTCGCGCCGTCATCCATCGCGAATCGTCGTCCATTTTACTTTTAGTAGAGCCTTCGCGCTTTTTGCAAGCGAAAACAAAAAAGTGCATTTCGTCACGTCCCCGCACTCGCGCGCGCGTCGCATGGCGTCCGACGACCCGGCGTGGCCGCCCGCGGTGCGGTACCTCGACGCGCTCGATTACTCGCGGCTCGTCGACCCGGACGACGCGCGCGCGCGCGCGTACAGACCGTCGGGACGCGCGCCCGTGCTCCATTCGCGCGCGCAGCAAAAGAAACGCGTCAAGGTGCGCGTCGTCACGGACGAGGGACATCCCGCGCGAGGACAGCGCGGTCTGTACGCGAATAAGAAATTCTCGCCGCGCGAGCGCATCATCGATTATCACGGCGTCGTCACGAGGTCGGAGGATGCGGACGAGACGTCGGATTATTGCTTGGCGTTCGGGGAGCGAAACGAATTAGCCGTGGACGCGAACGAGGCGGGGAACGAGGCGAGGTTTGCGAATGATTTTAGAAACACGGGCAAGGCGCAAAACGCGAAATTCGACGCGTACAGGGATGAAAAGGGAGATTATAAGCTCGCCGTGTTCGCTGGACCGACGAAAGCCATCGCCAAGGGGGAGGAGATTTTGATATCATATGGGAAGAGGTTTTGGGCGTCGAGGTTCGGGGACGATTTAGAATCGTTTCGGACGGATTTGCCGACGTCGGCGCGGAAGAGTTGAGGGATGAAGACAAATGGTTGTTAAAATCGTGTCTGAGCGCGCGTGGCGATTTACTCGTCTTCGCTCGAGGATTCTTCCTCGCTCGACGCCTCTTTGAGCCAATCGACGAAGGGGCGAGCGAGATTGAGGAATTTCTTTTCGCTCTCGTCCGCGTCAGCCTTCTCCTCGGCCCATGCGAGGACGCTCTCTTCGGAGATGACGTCCAAGTCGTAGAGCGTGTGAAGAATCTTGGCAAAGGACGGCGTGCACACCGAGCCGCCCATGCCCTTGAAGACTTCCTCTTCCGCGCAAAAGTCTTCGAGCGTGAGTAAAGCCTCCACCTGGTCGTCTTCGCTCTTTAAGAATCGCGCGAGAAGCGGCGCCCACTCCTTGAGTCTCGCACGCAAGCGCTTGAGCAATTCCGGCGTTCCCGACGGCGCGGATTCCGGATAGAGCTTGACGTTTTCGCGAGACGTCTTGGCGTTAGCGGGCAACGTCAAGCCGATGATGGTCATCAGAACGTAACGCGCGATGTCCGCGAAAGTTCTGTTCTCGGCCATCTTCAAACCTTGTAATTCTACAACGGCGTTCTCTTGCGCGTAACCTTGCTTGACACAACGCAAAAACGTCTCCGCGACTTCTCGCCTGAAGATGGATTCGCACTGCGTGTGCTCGTCCTCTTCGCTCTCTGATTCGTCGCCCGACGCCGGCGCGTTCGTCCCCGACGCTCCACCGCGTTTACCTTCGTCCGCGTACTCGTGAGAACAATCGTACGGTTCTCGTGCCTTCGCCGGCGCGACGTTGCGAAACCAAGATTCCTCGCGCGGCACCCACGCGTACCCGGCGCCGCCCGCGCCCACGGATTCGGGATTCCAAATCGCGCTCGTGTCCACCCCGGCGTTCGCTCGCGCCTTGTTCAGCGCCGCCTCGACGTCTACCGGCGCGTGTTCGCCTCGAACCTCGTCTCTGGAGCTCTCTAAATTCGCAAACTCGAGCGCGCCGTCTTGCTCCGAATCGTCCGAATCATAGTCATCATCCTGAATCGCGGGTTGCGGCGCCAGCGCGATTCGAGAGTTTGGTTTCACGACGAACCCTTTCCCGACGACGACGCCCGCGGCGAGGGCGCATCCCGCCGACACGCTCGCGCCCTCGTGCACGACGACGTCCTCTTGTAAGACGGAGCTCGTCACCGTCGCCCCGTCGCCGATTCTCACGCCATCGAACAAGTACGCGCCGTCGATGACGCAATTCTTGCCGATGACGACGTTCTTCCCGATGACACTGTGCGCGACGTTCGACCCTTCGCCGACGACGGACTTGGCGCCGACGAGACACCCCTTGCCGACGACGGCGGCGGCGTGCACCTCGCACTGCGGACTGAGATAGCTATTCCCCCACTGGTGCACGAACGACTCGGGGTCCAGCACCGGCACGACGCGCGTGTCCGGAACGTACGGATACGTCCATCTATTCAACACGTCCCTCGACACCGCGTCGTACGAACGAAGATTGTGCACACGCGCGGCGTACTCGCGCTTGGAAATCTCGTGTCCATACAGCGTGTTCCCCAACTCTCGCTCGTTCAGCGTACCGACGATAAAATCCCGACGAATGCTCTGATAATCAAAGTTATCCGTGAACAACATCAAAAACTCGGGCGCACAAATGTCCACGTGACAATCCATCAGATTCGTCCGCACGCGAATATTCGTCACCTCCCCGAAGAGGGACGCGTCCAACGTCGCCGGCGCCCTCACGTGTCCACTTCCGTGTTCCTCGTAGTGCACGATCTTATTCGTCGCCGCGTCCATAGCGATGGTCAAGTTGGAGTCTCCGTATCTCCCCTCGCGCACGTCCGCGCTCGCTTCGCGCAGACACACCGTCATCACCGCCAATTTTTCTCGCTTGCGCCTCGCCCTGTGCGCCTCCAGCGCCTCTCGCAGATCCATGTTCGTCACCACGTCTCCGCTCACGAGCACGAAATCGCTTCGAATCACCTGTTTATGATCGATCAATCGCAGCGCCTCCCCGGCGGAGATGCAATTCGAGCTCGCGATGCACTTGGTTGTCATCGTCCCGTCGGCGTCCCGACCGCGGCGTCCGTCCGATCCATCCCGCTCCCCTCCCGCGCCACCGCTCCCGTGCGACCACCCGCTCGTCTTGAGGTACGCCTCGATCGCGTCCGCGTGCGCGCACGCGACGACGTACGTCTCCTCCACGCCCTGCGACGCCAGCCACTCGAGCACGTATTCGAGCGCCGGCGCGTGCGCGATGGGCAACAAAACCTTGGGTCCGCGCACGGTGAGCGGTTTGAACGCGTTCGCGAACGAGTCCGCGAGCACGACCGCCTGGAGCGTTTGTTTCACGCTGGCGACGTCGTCGCCGCCCTTGGCGGGCATGACGCGCGAACGGGGCGTCAGTGCGCGGCGCTGTGGGGATTCGAGCGAGTGGTTCCCGCGAGGTGGGGCGACGTCGAGCATGTCCACGCCCGCGTCGAGCGCGCGAGACGGCGACGAGGACGACGAGGACGTGCTGTACGGTGATCTCGTCGACGCGAACGGCGAGGAGAGGAGGAAGAGCGGCGCCGAGGCGGTGGGACGGATGAGTGTGTTGTTGGAGCGGAAAGACAAAGAAAAAGAGGCGCTCGAGCGCGAGTGCGAGGCGCTACGCGCGCGGTGCGACGCGTTGGAGAGGAATATTTCGTGTCTGTTTAACACGGCGCGCGCGGAGATCGATCGGAAGGATAAAGAGATTGAACGGTTGCGCGGCGGGAACGGGTAAGAAAAGATTGATTTGATTCTCGCCGACGGAGCGAACGCGCTCATAGAAACATTAAATCACAACAACAACACCGCACTAGACTACTAATGAACGAACATCGCCGTCTCATCACGATGCGGAGACGCGCACGCGCGGACGCCGATCGATGAACCGCATCGTTCCCGGACCGCCCGGCGTCGAACTCGGCGCCGCCACCACGCGTTCCAACACCGCCATCGACGCCTCGTCCGCGACGACGGCGAACACGGTGTGCGCTCGACCAAAGTGTCGCGCGGGATTTTCGCCGAGATAGACGAAAAAATCAGGCCCCGGTCCTTCGCCCGCCCACCCGACGTCGCCGCGTTCCATGAGTTTCGGACCGGGCTTCGTCTCCGCGTTCGCCTCGATCGAGCGCGATCGCAGCGTCCCTTGCACCAAAAATCCAGGCTCCACGCGGTACACCTCACACGTCTCCTCGCACGACGTCTCCGATTCGCTCGCCAACGCGCGGAGATACTCGACGCTCGACGCGTGCCACTCGGGCTTGAGCGTCAACCGAACGTCGCCGAAACCATCCATCGACAACGTGACTTCGCGCGCATCTCTCGTCTCGCACGCGCGTCCGCACGCCTCGAGCGAGTCTCGCGCGCCATCCGTCGACGCCGAGGCGATGCGCGCGCCGTCGTGTTCCACGCCGCGCGCGTGCGTCGGCGCCGGCGTCGCGTCGACGGATGATTTCATCGATGGTGGTGCTGATATCGACGCCGACGCGTCGTCGCGCGCGGACGAAAAGACGCGCGCGGACGAAAAGACGCGCGCGAGCGTCACCGCGCCGACGACGCACGCGACGCACGCGAGGACCCGGTGTCGCGCGCGTCGACGAGACATCATTCGACGACGCGCCCGGGTCTGACGACATCACGGACAGAGCGCGACGCGTCGCGCATGCTCGTCGACGTGCGCGGCGTCACGCGAGCGACGACCGCGCGACCGAGCGCGCGTCTCGCGTCTCGCGCGTCGTCGACGACGACGGCGGCGGCGGCGCGCGTCGCGAGGCGAGGACGGACGACGCGCGCGATGGGTGAGGGCGAAGACACCGCGGATGACATCGACGCCGTGCGCGCGCTCGTGTCGTGGAGCGCGTCTCGAGGCGCGCGAGGAAGTGGGCTCACGGTATCGCTCGACGCCGGCGGCGGCGCGGGACGCGGACTCGAGACGACGAGGGAGGTGAAGCGCGGGGACGCGGTGCTGTCGACGCCGCTGACGGCGGGTGTCGTCGACGACGCGGCGGGACACCCGGAGAGCGCGCGAGACGTCATGCGCGAGGCGCCGTGGGGCGTTCGTTTGGCGTGTCGTTTGTTGCAGGAGAAGAAGCTGGGAGAGGCGTCGGTGTACGCGCCGTACGTGAAGACGCTGCCGACGCGCGTCCCGACGTCGCCGGTGCACTACGACGCCGACGCGTTGGCGGAGGTGCAGTACCCGCCCGCGATCACGGAGATCAAGGAAATGCAGGCGGCGTGTAGGAAATGGCACGAGACGCTTCGCGAGCGCGCGCCGGAGGCGCTGGGGAGTGCTTTTTTCGATTACGAGATGTTCGCGGACGCGGTGGGCGTCGTGCACTCGCGAACGTACGGCGTGGCGAGCGCGGACGATAACGCGGGATACTTTCGGGCGCTGTTACCGCTGGCGGACATGCTGAATCACGGTGGTGACATTGTGACGAGCGTGACGCGCGACGAGACGACGGGTGAGTTGAAGGACATGACGGTGGAGGCGACGGATAACATCGCGTGGTCGCGGCTCGACGACGACGGGACGATTCAATTCGCCGCGACTCGCGACATATCGGAGGGCGAGGAGGCGTTGATGTCGTACGGCGAACGAAGCAACGATCATTTTTTGATTTATTACGGGTTCGCTCCGGATAATAACCCGCACGACGATTGCGTGTTGTTTAGTAACCTCGAGCACGCCATGGTGTGGCACTCCGTCGCGCACCCCGAGCTCTGGGAAGGTCCCGAGGGCGCCGTTCGCGAGAAGGCGGCGAACGCGGCGTACGAGGAGGTAACCAAAGCGCTCGAGGCGGACGGATCCGCGGACGCTAAACTCGCCGCGTCTGAACCGAGATTAAAAGTATTGGGCTACGGTCGCGTCGACGCGCGTCTGCTCAGCGCGTTTGCCGCCATGTACGCCGGTACGGAAGCCACGGGCGACGTCGACGGACCGGTGTGCGGCGATGAATTGAAATTTGCTCGCGCCGACGTGGCCGCGAGGTGCGAACAACTCCTCGCGCAGATGCCGACGACGTTCGAAGAGGACGTGGACGCGCTTCGATCCGGCGCGTGTCGGGACGACGCCGAGCGCGTTCGAGTCATCTACCGCGCGTGCAAAAAGAAAATCTTGCGCGACACGATCGACATGTTCAAAATCGCGTGACCACGCAATGTGCATTCATTCATTCATTCGTTTATTCGCTCCATTCATTCGCGCGAGCTCGTTAAACTCTTCGTCGGCTCAACTGCCTCTCCCTCCTCTCGGAGTTCGTCACACCGCCCCATGCGCTGACGCGTCGTCGAGCGCGCGTCATGTCGCTCGTCCTGGCGGAACCATCCACGAGCGACCTCGTGGTCGACACCGCGGATCTCTTACCCTTTCAGCGCGACATCGTCAAGGAATTACTCGCCCACGACGGCGTGTCCATCCTCGGCGAAGGATTGGGCGCGAGCGCCGTCGTCGCCTGTCTCGTCGCCGTCGACGACGCGCTCCTGCGCCAACGCGCGCTCGGTGACCCACCGTACGTCACCCTCATCGTCGGCGCGACGGATGAGGCCAAGGTGAGCGTCAAGGAGCGTCTCGCCGCGCTGTTCCCGCGCGCGTCGCCGCCCGCCGAGCTCACGGCGGAGACGGGTGGGGAAAAGCGAAAGAAACTCTACGAGCGCGGGTGCGTCGCGTTCGTCACGACGAGAATCGCGAGTGTGGACTTGTTGAGCGGGAGATTGGACGCGAAACGCGTGCGAGGGGTCATCGTCTGTTCGGCGCACCGAACGACGGAGACGTCGGGCGAAGGTTTCGTCGTGCGGTTGTTTCGGGAAGGCAACAGAACGGGATACGTGCGCGCGATCAGCGATCGTCCGGGCCAACTCACGCGCGGATTTAACAGCGTCGAGCGGTGTTTGAAGGCGTTGATGCTGACGAGGATACACCTGTGGCCGAGGTTTCATCTGCGCGTCAAGGAGGATTTGGACGCGACGCCGCCCGAGGTGGTGGAGCTTCGACAGCCGCTGAGCGAAAACGTGTTGAAGATTCAGGAAGCCATCGTGAGTGTGATGGATTCGTGCATGTCCGAACTGAAGAAGAGTCGATTCATCGACACGAGCGATCTCACGCTGGAGAGTGGGTTGTTCAAGAGTTTCGATTTGATTTTACAGAGACAGTTGGACAAGGTGTGGAACGTCGTGCCGAGAACCGTGAAACAAATCGTGTACGATCTGAAGACGCTGCGCGTGCTCGCGGATGCGTTGCTTCAATACGATTCGGTGACGTTCTTAAAATACCTGCACGCGCTCAGAGCGAGTGAATCGCGAGAGAGCATGTGGTTGTTCACGGAGGCGGCGCACGCGATTTTCGAGCACGCCAAAAAACGCGTCTACTTGCTCAAACGCAAAACCGCCGTGCAACCGAAGGGTCTCGGCAAGCGCGCGCTCCCACCGCAAGTATCCGAGACGGATTTGCTCCCAGTGTTAGAACCAATGCCCAAGTGGACGCTCGTCGAAGAAATTCTCGACGAGATTGAAGACGAACGCGTGCGCGGCGGCGACGACCTCGCCGTCGCGGATGTGGAAACCGTCGTCGATTTGACGTTTTCGCAACCGTACGCCTCCCAAGAGCACACCCAGACGCAGACGATCACGTATAAACAAGGCGCGACGCTCATCGTGTGCAAAGGGGAACACACCGCGCGTCAGATCGGGTATTGCATACGATTCGGCGCCGACGCGTTGATGCGCGTGCATTGGACGGATTATCTCTGCAACCGCGGCCAAAACGTCGCGACTCGGGTGGTAAAGCGGCAGGCGGGCGGTCGCGGCGGTCGGTACGGGGGTCGGTACGGTGGGAGACACGGCGGACGCGGACGCGGGGAGGCGCCCGCAGCGCCGCGACCGATGTCGCGGTTGGAGCGCATTCAGGCGCGCATGGAGGGTCGCGACGTCGACGGCGAGACGGAGGCGTCGACGAGCGACGGAAAGAACGACGAAGGGAAACTTTTGGCCGCGGCTGCGGCCGCGGCGAAGAAAAAATTGGTCGGTAAAACCACGAGCGCGTCGAAGACGACGGCGAAAACGTCAGAGGTGAAGAGAGAAACGGCGGAGGATGAGAAACCGCTCGACGACGACAACGACGACATCATCGAAATCGGCGAGACGCGCCAACGCGCGACAGCGAAGCGAGACACCGATAACATTTACATCTACGCTCACGAGCGCAGGGTCAACCTGCTCAACCGAATCAAACCGTCTTTTGTCGTCATGTACGATCCGGACGCGTCCTTCATTCGAGAACTCGAGGTGTATCAATCGCAACATCCGGAGACGCGCGTGCGCGTGTACTTTCTCGTCTACGACACGTCTCTCGAGGAACAAAAGTACCTGAGCAGCATCAAACGCGAGAGCGCGGCGTTTGAAAACTTGATTCGAACGAAGCAACACATGGCGGTACCGGCGGAACAGGAGGGTCGAAGTGATTCGCAAAATCCGCTTCCACTCTCGCTGCCGAATTCAATTTCGCGACAACGCATCGAAGAGTCTCGAGAGGCGAGCACGCGCAAGGGTGGTGGATCGCTGACGATTCGAACAACCTTGGAGATCATCGTCGACATGCGCGAGTTTATGTCCGCGCTGCCGTGCGTGTTGCACTCGGCCGGTTTCAAGGTGCGCCCGACGACGCTCGAAGTCGGCGATTACATTCTCACGCCGCACATGTGCGTCGAGCGTAAAGCCATTCCGGATTTGATTCAATCGTTCGCGTCCGGTCGACTCGTGACACAGGTCGAATCGATGTGTAAGCATTACAAGACGCCTGTGCTGCTGATAGAGTTCGACGGCGCCAAGGCGTTCGCGTTGCACGCCGAGGCGGATTTGCCAAAGTTTGTCGGTCAAAATCATCTCATCACCAAGTTGGTCATGCTCGTGACGCGATTTCCAAAGCTTCGTTTGCTCTGGAGTCGATCGATGCACATGACGGCGGAGATATTCGCTATGTTGAAACAGGTCGAGCCCGAGCCCGTGCTCGAGGACGCGCAACGCGTCGGCGTTCCCGAGGCGGATGGTTCGATTCACAAGCTCGTCGAGGACGACATCAACGACGACGCCGTCGATTTACTTCGTCGACTTCCGGGAATTACCGAACGAAACTATCGAAAAGTGATGCACAAAGTAGAGAGCATCGAAAAGTTGTGCGGATTGACGGAGGAAGAGATCGCGGACGTGCTCGAGGACGCGCGACAGGCGAAGACGTTGCACACGTTTCTGCACACGCCGTTTCCGCGCGAATTCATGCTCTGATTTAGAAGAAGAAAACTACAGTAACACTCACTAGATTTAGATGATACGTCGACGACGCTTGGGCGTCTTTTGCCTCGCGTGCTCCGCCTCGTCCTCGTTGAGCGGCCGCCGCGTTCCATCCTTGTACGCGATGTACGGATCCTCCGTCGTCTTCCCCAGAGGCGTGACGTGCAGCGCGTACCCACCCACGGGTCGAGGCGGCGCGTGCGTCCGTCTGTTCTCGCGTCTCAGTCCTTTCCCCCGCACGCCCGTGTTGTACTCTAAACGTTCGAAAAATTCTCGCACGAGCATGCGCTCTTGCTTTCTCGCGAGCTCGCTCGCCTCAACGAAGCGTTTGGGCTTGGCGTCGTGTCCGTGCTCAAATGCGTTCACCACGCGAAACATCGGCATCGTCGGCACGTCCGCGATGTGTCTCTCACCCGTACCGACGTCCACCGTCCCCGCCGCGCTCTCCACCGCGGCTTCGCACTCGTGATACAGATGTTTATTCTCCCGGACGTGCTCCGCCTCGGACGCCTTCAACGCGAGGATCGCGCCGACGCGTTGTTTTCGAATCCTATACTTGACCGCCAACGCGTCCACGTTCCACGTCTCCGGGTCCTCGACGTGCATGGCGTACATCTGCGTCTTCGCTCGATCGCTCAATCTTGCGTTGGCGCCGTTGATCCATCGCTCCGCCGTCTCGCCGCTCTCCGTCAAGTCGTACAACCAGCCCCAGGGCTCGCCCGGCGTCCCCGCGTGCGGATCCATCACCTCTCGCATCTTTCGCGCGCTGTCGCGCATCTTTCGCTGCACGTCGACCTCGCGCGTCTCGCCCTCGCTCTCCGGCGCCGCCGGCGTCGTCGCGTCGGCGTCGGCGTCGGCGTCCCCCGCGCTCGAGGTTGAGCGCCAGCGCGAGAGGGTTGCCCCGAACGCGGTCGACGGTTCCATCGCGCGGGACGACGCCGTCGCGCGCGCGCACGCGCGAGCGAACGTACGAAGCATCTCTCTCGCGTATCACCGCACCCGCGCCGACCGAGACGCGACGCGCGCGAATCTGTGACGATGGGCGTCGTCGGGGATGCGCCGCTGGGCGACGTCGCGCCACCCCCGCATTGCGAGACGCCCATCGACGCCGACGCGCGAGGGACGCGACTCGTAGATCGACGCGCCTCGACAACGAGAGAGAACATCGCCTTCGACATGCCCGACGACGTGAGAGACGCGCCGGGGGAGACGACGGCGACGGAGGAGGTGGAGAGCGATGCCGATTTCTTGGCGCTCGTGCGGCGAGCGAAAGCCATCGCCGACGTCGCCGCGGCGGACGCGGCGAGCGCCGAACGCCTGGCGCGCGCGGAGGAGCGATGGGGTCAAGCGATCACGCGCGACGGGAAACGGTATTACTTTGATAAAACCGCGCGAGAACACGTGCAGTGGGAGTGTCCCCGAGAGCTCAAGGCGTCTCGCGTCAAGACGCTTCGCGCGGAAGCCGTCGACCGCGTCGAGCTTCCACCGGGATGGCGCGAGCTCAAGAGCGCGACGGCCGAGAAGATTCCGTATTACTGGAACATCGAGACCGGGGACGTGCAGTGGGAGCGTCCGAGAAACGACGCGCTGATCGTCGCCGACGTGGTGCCGGCGTCGGCGCCGTGAGTCGGCGAAACGACTCTCGCGCGAGTTTGACTCCAGCCGACGTCCGGTTCGGCGTCGACGAACCGCCGAGCGAGCGCGCGGTGAAAACGGAAACGCGCGTCCATCCGTTTCCTCGCGCATCCGTCTCGCGCGTCGCGCCGCCGCGCGCGAGCCCCTCAACCTGTAGCGTTAGAATCTCTAGTCATTAATGTGACGAGTCACGACTCAAGACTCACCCACTCCAGTCCCATAGTCACACCACATCGCGGATAAGGGGCGCGTCAACGTCCACCGCGCCCGCGCGCGCGTCACACGTCCGCGCGTCCGCACGTCCGCACGCGCGCATCGCCGACGCATCATGTCCGCTCACGCGCGCGTCCGCGCCTCTCTCGCGCCGCGCACCGCGCGCCCGTCGCACCGGGACGCGCGCGCACCCCGATCGCGTCCCGCGCCTCGCCCGCGCGCGCCCATGGTCGCCGCGCTGCCGGATCTCCCGTTCGATCCTCGCGAGTACCGCAAAAACCTCGGTCGAAGTGATCAGTACTCTCGCAAGTTTCTCAACGACGAGGAGGCGGCGAGCAAGATGGCGAACGACGGGATCTCCTACTCGAAGACTGGGCTCGTCGCGACGATGAAGGAGAACGGCTTCGCGTACGAGCGGGACGGCATCACGTTCAAGCTCGCGGACGCGTATGGATTCTGTTGGGGCGTCGAACGCGCGGTGCAGATGGCATACGAGGCGCGCAAACAGTTTCCGGATAAACAACTGTGGATCACGAATGAAATCATTCACAACCCGACGGTGAACGAACGCCTGAGCGACATGGGGGTGAATTTCATCCAAGAGACGGAGAAGGATGGAAAGGATTTCAGCGGCGTGAAGAGCGGGGAGGTTGTCATTCTTCCGGCGTTCGGTGCGAGCGTGCACGAGATGAAGTTTTTGGCGGACAGAGGGGCGAACATCGTCGATACGACGTGCCCGTGGGTGAGTAAAGTGTGGACGGCTGTCGATCAACACAAGCGCAAAGAGTTTACGTCCATCATTCACGGCAAGTACAGTCACGAGGAAACGGTGGCGACGGCGAGTTTCGCGACGAGATATTTGATCGTCAAGGACATGAAGGAGGCGACGTACGTGCGAGAATACATTTTGAACGGTGGCGATAAGGCGGAGTTTATGGAAAAGTTTAAAAACGCCATGTCGCAAGGTTTCGATCCCGACGAAGACCTCGACGGCGTCGGCATCGCCAACCAAACCACCATGCTCAAGGGCGAGACCGAGGCCATCGGTAAGCTCTTCGAACAGACGATGATGGAAAAATACGGCGTGGAGAACATCGCCGACCATTTCATCGTCATGGATACCATTTGCGACGCCACCCAAGAGCGTCAAGACGCCATGTACAAACTCGTCGACGCCAAGCCCGACATCATGCTCGTCGTCGGTGGCTTCAACTCCTCCAACACCTCCCACCTCCAGGAGATCAGCGAGGATAAATCCATTCCGAGCTACTGGGTCGACACGTGCGATCGCATGAACGCCGACACCAACTCCATCACCCACAAGCTCGCGCACGGCGAGCTCGTGCAAACCGACGACTGGCTTCCGAGCTCGGACGTCGTCATCGGCATCACCTCGGGCGCCTCCACCCCGGATAAGGTGGTGGAGGACGTCATCGACGTCGTGTTCGCCACAAAGCGCGCCTTGGCGTCCAAGGTGTCGCGATAAAGACGTGTAATACGCATTTCCAACACTCGCGCTCGCGCGCTTTGCCAACCTGTCAAAAAGTCACCTCTCCTTTTCCACATCCATTCATTCGTCGTCACACCGTCGCGCGCGGCGTCGACGACGCGCGAACGCACCGTCGTCGATCCGTGTCGCGCGCGGTCGTCTCCTCGCGCGACGCCCCGCGACGCGACGCGACGCGGTGGGAAAGTCGTCCCCGAATCGTCCCCATGGTGGTGACCGCGCGCGATGACGCCCACGTCGCCGATGACGACGACGCGCGCGCGTGTCGCGCCTACCTGCGCGCGCGCGCGATGCGCGTGTGGAGAGAACTCGTGCGACGAGAGGTGGAGATCACGCTTCGCGGTGACGGCGCGCCGGCGGCGACGGGCGTCTTCGCGGGCGTCGACGCCGCTGAGACGACTTTTCTCGTCGAATCTCTCACGAGCGCGTTGGGTACGACGCCGAAAGCGCGCGTGCGGTGGTCGGACGTGCTCTCTCTGCGTTTTGGCGGGAGTCGCGGCGACGACGACGACGACGACGACGACGACGACGACGACGACGCGCGCGACGGGTGAGAGACGAACGACGCGCGAACGGAAAAGAAAAACAAACGCCGAGACGCGAGAGACGACGGACCGACCGGACGCCGAGACGCGAGAGACGACGGACCGACCGGACGCCGCGCGCGAGAGGCGAGCATACTGATGACTGTACCGGTAGATGTACTATTACGCGACCCACACCGCGACCGCGGACTTTTATCATCCATTCTTGTAACGAGACCGACCCGCCGCCGCCGCGAGAGAAAAAGGAAGAAAAGTGAGCTCGACACGCGTCCGACACGCACACCGCGACGCATGAACATCGTCGAGCGCGCGCGTCGCGTGCGATCGCCCGACGACGACGGCGCGCGCGTGTGGTATCGAGGTCGATGTCCTCGCGACGCGTCGTCGACGCGTGGGGTGACGATGTTTGTCAACGGTTTGTCGAATGCGTGTTTTCAACTCACGCCCTTCGCGGACGCCGCGCTCGCGCGCGGACGCGCGGTGGTGGAGTGGGACATGCGTGGACACGGGGAAAGCGATGATCCGTCGTCGTACGCGACGGTGAGCGCGCGGTCGTTCGCGAAGGATGCGTGGGCGGTGATTGATGATTTCGTCGGGTCGGAGGCGGCGGCGGCGCGGGACGTCGACGTCGTGGCGTATTCGTATGGCACGCAAATCGCGTTGGAGATGATTCGGGCGAGACCGAGACGCGTGCGCGCGTTCATCAGTCTGTTGGGAACGCCCGAAAGGATATTGGATGGATTACTTCCCGCGACGGTGGCGAACGCGACGATATTTACGGCGACGCGCGTCTTCGGCGAGCGAGCCTCGTCCTTCGTCGTTGGCGCGGCGTTGAAACTCGCGGCGACGGCGCCGATGGTGATTTGGGCGTTGGGTCGAGCGACTGGGTACCTTGGATCGCAGTATCGCGCGTTTCGTCCGTTTTTCAAACACTTGTGGCGGTTGGACGCGAGAACGTGGTTTCGATGCGTCGTTGACGGACACGAGCGAGGAAGCGCGGACGTGTTCGCGGACGCGAACAGAAGATGGTACGCGGCGTTGATAGAGGGCGATCGCGATTTCGCCGCGCCTCAGAGGGTGATACGGTCGTGGGAGCGATACGCGGATTTTTTCATCCTTCTCCCCGGCGTCGCGCACGACGGGCCGACGAGTCATCGCGAGGAGATGACGGCCATTTTGCACGATGTGTACGACCGCGCGGACCGCAAATTTTCTTCTACGTCGCATCGACGCGACGGTGACTAATCACCACAAAAAGAACTAGCTAGCTACTGTAGGTATAAGGTTGCGTCTGTACGCGAGTAAGAGCGCGTCCAACGTTCCCGCGCGAATCGCATTCTTCATCTCCTTTCTATCTTTCTCCGCGAGCGATTTCGACGTTCGCACCGGTCCCCATCGCGGTCGGCCCTTTTCGTGAATCACCGCGCACACGCGTCCGTCGCCGAGCGCGTGCGCGCCGCGCGTCTCGTTCATCATCTTTTCGGCGATGCGAGCGTCCTCGACGTTTCGCGGATCCGTCTCCAACGCCTCTCGCACTTTCGCGGCGAACGCGTTCGCGGCGTCTGCGAGAAACGCTCGAGCGTCGTCTATGAAGACGCGCGCCTCGGCGACGCCGGCGTCGTCGAGCGCGTAAAACTCGGGCGCGTGCTCGACGAGCACACGCATCGACGTCAGACATCGCGCGAATCGATACGCGTCATCGTCCGTGGACCCATGCTCGCGAATATCGCGCATCATGGCGCCGAGCGGACGCACGGCGTTCGTCTTCGCCTTTTCGGCGTCGGCGAGATCTTCGCGAACGAAGGCGTAAAAAATCGGCGCCTCGCACCATCGCGCCGCGCGTCGCTGAAAGTACAAGACTTCGTCCATGAACGCCAAGGATAATCGACGCTCTTCGCACATGACGCAATCGCGAACGGTGTACACGCAGTGTATGACGTTCGGCGGGGATAAGAGCGGCGGCCCGCCCGCCTCGAGCGCGGCGACCCAGAGCGTGGGACACGGATCGTCTTTTTCTTCGTCTTTGTCGCTCGCCTTGACGCCGTCGAACGCGCGCGGCGACGCCGCGTCGAGCGGCGCCGAAGAAGGCGCGCGCATCTCGCTCGCCGTCGGATAGTAATGATCCGGAGTGTCGAACACGTCCAACGCGCAGTGACGCACGGTGGCGTTCATCTCGGCGTCTTGCGCGATCCACGCGTAATCCTCGCGCGCGGCGAAAAAGAAGAGTTTCACCACCGGTTTCCCCGTCTGGCCGAGCACCACGTGTCCATCGTTCGCTCGCGCCTCCGATTCCGGTAATCCCACCTGACACACAAACTCCCCGCAATCGTCCAAGTGCCACCACGTCATCGCCCCCGCCGCGCTCACGCGCGTCGCGTCGTCCAGGACCCGCCCCGGCGTCGCCGCGCTCGTCGTCTCAAAAAAATCCGCCTCCGCGGGCCATCGCAATTTGCTCGCCAACACCGGCGCGCGCGTGTCGTCTCGATGAAACATCTGCAGATTCAACGGTCGCTCCGACGTCAACACCTCCCCGAACGACGTCACGAGCTTCAAGTCGCGATTGGAGAGCACGTGCGTCCCCGGCGCGCCCCACCCGCCGCCCACGGCCACTTTGCCTCGTCCCTCGTCGAACGAGCTCCACGTCGACGTCGTCGCCCACTCGACGCCGTCTCGACCGTCGACGGCGGCGAAGACATCCTCGGCGTACGGACGCGAGGCGCACAGCGCGGGTGCGCCGCGACGGATGCGCGCGCGCTCGTGGGCGTCGGTGCGACAGACCGGGGCGAGGCGACAGCGCAGACGACCGGAGACGCCGCGCGCGAGATCGTGGAGACCCCAGCGCTGGAGCAGGTCGCGAAGACAAAGTGGGACGTCCGTCGGGTCGTCGATGACGGGCGGCGGGGCGTCGCGGGGGCGTTTGGACATGTGGGCGCGCGGGGGACGCGCGCCGCGGTCTGGGGCGCACTTTTTCACTTTTTCACTTTTTCGCGGGAGATTCTGACTCTGATTCTGATTCGTCGTCGAGTCGTCGCGTTTTCGCGCGCGGCGCTCGACGCGATACATATTCTAGGTATTACAAGGCGCGAGAACGGCGTTCGGGCGGCGTTCCGTCGCGCGTCGTCAACGCACGGCGGTGGGTTTCGCGCGTTTGGCGGCGGGCGAGTCGGACCACGCGTTCGATTCGTCGGCGTCCTCGTCGTCGCGGCCGAGCAACAGCGCGCGGGACATGTCGCGAAGGTGATCGTCGGACACGCGAATCTCGAGCGTGCGATCGTCGGGACCGCAGTCGCACGCGTCCATGGCGTGTCGGACGCATCGCACGGCGGTCGGAAGGCATTTGCATCGAACGACGGAGAGGAACGGAATCGCTTTGCAGCGAACGCAACACGCGTCGTCGTCCTCGTTCGGAGGTTCAACCTCGGCGACGTTCAAACCTCGACGAACGATGGACGCTCGGTCGACCAACTCATCGCACACGATGGTCTCGAGTTCCTTGCGGAGCGTCGAGACGACGGCGCCGATGACTTTACTCCGAACCGCCGGAGCGTTCTTTCGCAACACCTCGACAAACATCTCCGCGGCGCGAGAGACCAAACGGTGATGCGCGAAGACGGCGTTTCGCTTGAACGAGCCCGTGCTGTAGACGTCGATGGCGCGTCGACCGAAATCGAGCCAATTGACGTGTCCGAAATTGACCGCCTCGCCGACGTTAAACCCGTGCGAAAATCCCGCGTGGTACGCCCTCGGAAAGGTAACGATGAATTCACCCGGTTGTTGCACCGTGTGCACCACCTTGACGCCGTGATCGACCAACACGCCCGGAGGAACCATGGTGACGATTTGATGCAAAATGTCAGGCGCTTGTTCGAACAATCGCGGCACCGTCGCGCGCGCGCAATTCTCAAACGCCTCGGCGTCGCTTCCCGGCACCCCGTACCACGTCTTCGCCGCGCCTCTGTGTAAATAGTTCACCGAGCACAAAAAGTGATCCTCAACGTGCCAGCAAAACGTGGCGAAGAGCATGCCGAGGTACAGCCACGGTTTGGTGAGCCCCGGAATGTCGTGCTCCACCACTCGCAATAAATTAAGCGGGTGCGAGAATATATGTTCAAAGTCCCACGGATGTTTCCCCCCGTCCTCGTCCGCCCCGAATCCGGTCCCGTGCAACTTGGTGTCCAAATCGTTCCCGTACTCCACCGACGCCTTCTCCCCTCGCGTCTCCACCATGTCCCAATACGCGCGTTCTAGCGCCTCGGGATCCTTCACATCCGTCGTCGGGTGCGTCCGCGCCCACGTCTCCTCGTACGCCTTCGCCATCGCCTCGTACTCACCCTTGGTGTACTCCTTCCCGAACTGAAACAATCGCCCCTCGCGCAGTTTGTGCACGAGTTGCAGTTTCGTTTCAAATCTCGCGTCGTCGTCTCGCGACCACGCGTCGGCGTTCCACCGCGGCGTCGCCCCCTCCGGCGGGACAATCTTACATATCCCCGACCTCCTCGCCAGAGGTTCGATGGACGTCAGGTAGACGATCGGATCCGCGAACTCCGCCATCGTGGGTCGAAACGTCGGCGCGTCGTCGATGTCCACGCGCGCGGTGCGCGATGGGACGACCTGCGCGGTTGAAGAATCAACGCATTCGCGCGACGCGTTCGTCAGTCTCTCGTCTCGCGATGCGGCGGTGTCGCGCGATTCGGCGGCGCGGACGACGACCGTCGCACCTTTTGCGACGACGTGGACGCGCTCTCGCCGCGCGTCGCGCGCGGTGGGTTTCTGGACATGGCGCGAGGCGTCGCGCTCTGCGGCGACGTCGACGGTTTCGTCGCGGGAGCACTCGTTCGAGGCGTGGACGAGAACGCGGTGCTTGCTACGTGGTGGGGTGCTATTACAATTCAACGGTGTCACGTCGACGGGGAGGGGACGTTGTACGTCTCGAAGAGGTGGTATGGAAATCTCGCCGCGAGTCGACGCGCGAGCCGACGCTTTTCCCCGAGCGAAAACGGCGGAGGATACGCGTCGTCGTCGAAAATGTCCGTGATATTGCTCGCCGGTACGTGCCACTTCTTCGCTCTCGGGGTGACGCCGATCCAGTCCAAGTATTTCCAGTGCCCCTCGGCGCGAGGGACGATGCCCTCAGACGGTTGATACCATCGCACCGGGACGCCGAAGGATTCGGCGAAAATCAACCCGTGTAAAGACGAACTGAACACGCGCTCGCAACTCGCAATCTGACGCACGAAGGTTTCCCAGTGTTGATTGGTCTCGATGTCCACCACTCCCGGCGGAGTGACGGTGATGACGTCGTAGTGATGACGCACGAAACACCGTCCTCGCCGCTCGACGCCTCGGCCCAACTCTGGATTGGTAAACGACACCAAAAAACCTGGATCTCCTATCGCGTACGCGTTCACGCTTCCGCTTCCGTCGCTATTCTTGTACGTCCCACGCAACGCTGACTGCGTGTTCGGCCCTCGCACGCCGTGAATGATCGCCCCCGCGTGCTTCCACGCGTCCATCATCGATCGTCGATGCCACGCCCCCGTGCCCCACACGTGGTCGCCCTTCTTCGCCTTCTCCAACACGCTCCCCACCGTGAGCAAACACGCGTGCGGCTCAGCCCCGAAACACGTCGTCGCCTCCACGGGCAGGGCGTCCGCGACGCACCCGTAAAAGTAATGCTGCGCCGTCGCCATCGCCATGCGCGGTCCCACCAAGTCGCCGGCGTTCAACCGCCCGTCGTCCGGGCGACACCGACACAACCGCATGTTGGCGTCCTTGAACCGCACCGCGCACGACGCGTTCGCGCGCACGCCCCCTAAACCAGCACCACCGGCATCGTCGGCGAACTCGCGTTCGCTGAGCAATCGCCCCTCGCGCACGACGGCGTCGACGTCGACGTCGGCCAAGTCGAGCCGCGGTCGAAAATCCGCCCCCGTCACCGCGGCGAGCGCCAACGCCGGCGCGCGCGCGAGCGCGCGTGCCGAGCGCGAGAGTACGAACGCGACGTCACCTCGCGCGTGCGCCGGCGCGTCGCGAGGCGCAGACGCGAACGCGAGGGCGAGAAGACACGCGAGCGCGCCCACGATGGTGCTCGCGAATCGTCGCCGAGACGTCGACGCGCGCGACGCGTCGCGCGTGATCGGACGCGCGGACGCTTCGACGTCGATCTCGCGCGGTCGCTCCGGCGCGTCCGCGCGCACGAGCGGCGCGCGCTCGTCCATGACGAGGCAACGTCTGTGGACGTTGGGTGTTATGGCCGAGACTTGACGACGACGACGCGAGACGAGAGACGAGAGACGAGAGACGAGAGACGCGAGACGAGAGACGCGAGACGACGGTACATCCAAAGCGCATTTTGTTTCTCTGTATCGTTTACAATCGTGTGTCCCGACGGTCCCTCGACCGTCCCGCGTTCGCGCTCACGGCCGAATTCCCCCGACGTACGCCACGACCACGATCGCCAACACGCCGAGGATGATGTTCAAGAAAATATTCGACGGCATCGGTTTCTCCGGAAGTCCACCCAATCCCACGGATTCACCGAGAAGTTTCTTGCGCATCTCCGGACTGATCTCTCCCGCCTTGCGCGCGCGCGGCGACGGCGTCTCGACGACCTCGGGTTCGCTCGGCGTCTCCTCCGACGCGGGAAGCATGGCGTCGAGCGCGGCGAGGGTATCGTCCGCGGATTTCGACGGCGACGTAGCGTCATCGTCGCTCTCGGACGACGCGCGCGTCACCGACGCGTCACCGCGTCGTCCGAGGACGACGACGTCGCGCTGATGACGCTGATGACGTCGTCGAACCGGTCCCGAACCGACCCCGCGTTCGCGCGTCGACGCCGCGGTGGACGTCGCCGTCGCCGTCGCCAGTCTCACCGTCGTCGTCGCGCGCATCGTCGTCGGCGTAATCGCGGTGTCGCGCGCGCTCGAGCGTCGCGCTCTCTCGCGCGGCGAATCATCTTCATCCACCGTCATCGTCTTCATCGATCCTCGAGACACCGACGACACCGCGCGTCTCCGCGCCGACGACGCGATCGTCTCGATCGTCTCGATCGTCTCGATCGTCTCGCGTCGACTCGATCGCGCGCCGCCGCGTCGGCGTCGCGGCGATGCGACGCGATCGAAAGGCTGACTCGGATTCGATCGGGCGACGAATCTTTGACGAGTCATGACTCAAGAAAGAGTCCATCTTGGGTGTCTGAAAAGGTTCTTCCACATGGATCTTTCCGCGTCGACGATCGATCGACACACGATCGCGCGCGCACGACCGCGCACGACCGACGGACTCGCGCGCAGACACGATGGGCGTTAACGATCACGACACCTTCAGCGGTCTCACGCCGCTTCACGAGGCCGCGGCGAACGGGGACCTCGCGAAAGTCGTGGAGATCATGGATGACGGGGCGGATGTGAACATTCGCGCGTGCGGCGAGGTGCGCGCGCGTCGACGCGAGGTCGATTCGCGAGCGGTGACGATGGTGTCTCTGTGTCTTCGTGTGCGCGGGGGGGACGCGCGAGAGAGGCGAGGAGCGCGCGAGAGAGGCGATGGGCGAGAATGCGTCGACGCGCTAGGTTTGCGCCGGATCGATCGACGACGCGCGACGGAACGCGAGACTGACGATGTGGGTGTTGTTAATTTTTGTGCGGGCGCAGAGCAACGGTGGTAAGACGGCGGCGATGTTCGCGGCGTCCGGTGGTCACGTCGAAGTGCTCAAGGCGATGCAGCGAGGTCCGTCTCTGTTGGACTTGCCGAGCGCGGACGGCGGTACGGCGGCGATGAGCGCGGCGGCGCACGGATACGGTGATGTGTTGTCGTACATCATCGAGAAAAAGTGTAACTTGAACGCGCAAGATGAGGATGGGTGGACGGCGCTCATGTACGCGGTGGCGGCGGGCAACGTCGAAAACGTCGCAAGGCTTATCGCGGCGGGCGCGAACCCGAAGATTAAGAACAGCGACGGCGACGACGCCGCCAAGCTCGCGGCCGGTAAGAACAAGGACGCTCTTCTCGCGGCGTTGAAGGGTAAGATGGGCACGATTAAGGAGGACAAGAAGTGCTGCATGATGTAAACGTCGACCGACGGATGAGCGAGGTCGACTGGGCGTCCGCGCGAGCGTCGTCGTCAATAATCGGATCGTACGACAGCCTCGGGCGCACATGTAATACGCATCTACCCACTATGGTTCTAGTATGATGAATCTTTCACCGTTTACACGATTCCTATTTGCAACGTCGCGCGCTGGCTGGCTATCTACGAAGCGCTCGCCTCGGGATTCGCGCAAGCGAGTCGGGTTGTCTCTCGTGCACGACCGGTTCGGTCGGCAGTTGGAACAAATCATCGTCTCGCTCGCGCTCGTTTCCTTTGTCTTCGCGCTTTTTGATCTTTTCCATGATCGTCTTCGGTTCGCGTAGCTTCGAATCCGAGTTTGTCTCCTCCGCGGCGCCGCCTCCGTCCTCGGCGTCCTCGTAGACGCGTCTCGATAACCGCTTCAAGTGCTTGGACGAATCCGACGTGTCCGAAATCAAACTGTTCGACAGTGTGGACGCTTGTGATTTCGCTAAAACGCTCACCGCGTCGTCTCGAGGCTTTGCTTTACTGGACGTCGCCGGCGGTCGAGTTCTCTTTTTGACGACGACGCTCGGCGACGCCTCCACACGTTCTATGAGCGCGTCGTCGTACTCATCCTCTTTGGATTTTTCGCGAACACCGAGCGTCCGATGCGCACCCGTCACGAATTTCTTCACGTCCTCTTTCGCGCTCGTGCGAGCTTTCTCCCTAATCTTGGCTAAATCTCGTTCGCGCCTTCGCCACGCCTTGGGCGCGATGGTTCTCAAACTAGGATCGTTGAAATCGATCTCGTACTCGTCCTCCTCCTTGTTCACCGCGGGCGTGGCGTTAACACCGTCGTAGTCGTCGTCCATGTCGTCACCGAACGTCGCCGCGCTCGGTCCGGCTGACAGTTGGCTCCTATCCCGCGACTCGTCGGCGGCGTCGCGCGACGCCGTCATGTGAAAGTCGTCACTATCGAACGGCGCATCGTGATACTCGTGCGAAATGTCCGAGGACGCTTTCATCCAAGACGACGATTTATTCTTCGACCGATCCGACGTCGACTCGTCGTCGCTCGGAAGGATGACGGGCACGACACGACTGCTCGAACGTCTGTTCTTCGCGTCGTCGTCCCAGTACGCGTCCGGAGACCGTCTCGCGTGCGTCTCCGGATATTGGTGCGTCTCCGGATATTGGTGCGTCGTCGACGCCGCGGACGAGTCCGAGGTTGTCTCGGGCTTGGGACGCTCCTTGGAGCGCCACCACTCGCCGTACGAAAAATGAATCTCTCCGCTGAGCAACACGCCCAACACCAAAATCAGCGCCAGCAACAGCACCAATAAAATGCACCAACACCGCCGCTGCGCCTGTCGCAGACGAGCCGCCGGAGACATCCCATCGACATCTTTGGTTGACTCGCGACGCTTCTTTTTATCCTTGCCTCGACGTTTGGAACCGTCGCGCCCTCCGTCTCCGCCTCCGCCTTCGACGTCCTCGCGCGTCTCGAGCAGCGGCGCGCGCTCCGCCTCCTCCAGCGCCTTCTTCGCCGCCAGGTGATCACCGATGCGTCTCTTAAACTTGTTGGGATCGAACCTCTTCTTCCCCTCCTCCCGCGTCTCGTCGAGCGTCGAGGTTCTCGCCGCGGCGTACTGCGTCTTCGGATCATCCTCGATCGCCCCGTTCACCAACGAGCGCAACGACGGCCCCGCGACGGTGCCCGAACTCGACCGATCGCGTCCATCGCGATCCTTACCCTCGTCCGCGCCTTTCGTCGACGTCTCCGCGCCGTCCGCGGGACGCACGACGGCGGGACCCGGGTGAACACCCTGTTGGCTCGGTTGCTTCCCGCAGCAACACTCGCACCGGCAGCGCAGGCACCGCATGGCGACCGACGCGCACGGATTCACGTCAGCATGTGTCGCTTTGCGTGTGCACGTTCGAGCGACGCGTCGGATCGCGCGCGTTCGAGCGACGCGTTCGAATGTGACGATGACATGGTTCGTCTCTCTCGAGCTCTACTGTTACTAACGCGACGACTACGACTACGACTACGACTACGACTACGACTAGGGTGCGTCCTCGTCGGACGACGAATCATCCACGTCCAGACGAATGTTGTGTGGCAAGACACCGTCGTCGGCGTCGACGGCGGTCGATGCGTCGGCGCCGGCAGCGTCGGTGGCGGTCGACGGGCGCGCGCGCTCGAACGCGGCGCGGCGCGCGCGGTCTCGATACAACTCTTCAATCTCCATCGACGCGTCAAAGTAATCGGCGGGATGGGTGAACTCGTCGCCTATGTCCATACCACCGTGCGCGTCCGCGAACGCACGCGCGCACGCGGTGGTGGGATCACCGATCTGTACCGCGCACTCGACAGCGGCGCGGCCCGAGATGGATAATTCGGAAAACCAGTCCCTCGCGCTCGACGCGCGACGAAAATCTTCCACCGTGCCGACGAACGGACACGCGCACTCGGTCTCGATCCCAGCTTTCCCGAGCGATTCGCACTTGTGCGGGTCGTAATCTTTCATCGCGCCCTCTAATCCGTAGTGATGACGAATCGCGTACGTGTGTTCGCGCTGATAATCGCTCATGCGTCCGCGCGGAAAGACGCCGCGTCTCCAAAATTCGAGCGCCTCGTTCACCGTGAACCCCACCCCTTTGAAGAAGAGATTGAGATGAAACCTATCCGTGTACCTCAGATGCGCCTTGACGCGGAGATCCTCGAGTTTATTCCGCATGCACGGCGGAAACGGTCTCGACGCCGCGCGTTTCCCGCGCGGATCAATCGCCGCGAGCGCGCGCTTCCACTCCTCGCCCGGACGTCCCATGCCTCGCCCTCGGCCTCCCTCGGCCGCGTCCTCCTCGATCGCGATCGCGTGTTGAGCGACTCCGGCGACGCCCGCGCCTCGTCGGCGACGGTCGCGTCGTCTCTTCGCCAGACTCGTCCCGCGCGACGTCGGCGCCTCCGGCAACTCGCTCGGATCCGGTTGCCACGTTCGAATCTCCCGCAACACGTTCCTCGCGTTTTTCGGATCGAACGCCCGCGGCGCCTCCCCCGTCGCCACCCACGCGCGCAGTCGCCGCAACGTCCGCTCGCAATCCTCTCTGATATCGCGCTCCACTCGCGCCGCGTACGTCTCCGCCACCGCCTCCGCCGGCACCAACGCGAACCCGTCCCGCACCTCGCGCGCGCGTCTCTTCCCCACCACCACCGCCGCCCGTTCAAACGTCATCCACACGTCCCCCGGCTCGACGACGTCAAAATCACACGCGTGCGTCGTGAACCACGCCGGAATCGTCATCCCCCCGCTCTCCACGCGTCGTCTCGTCGTCTCGCGCTCGGCGCGGCTCAACCACTCGACGCCGAACCTCCACGATTCGAACGACCCGTCTCGCTCCACCGCACAAAACGCGCACTTGAGCGCGGCGAGCGACGCGCGATCGGCGACGTCGTCTCTGTCGAAGAGTTCGCTCGCGCGTCGCACCCACGCCGCGAGCGCGTCGTCGCGCGTCGTTCGCGTCGTGGAATCATCGTCCGCGCGCGTCGCGGCGAGAATGTGTTGCACGCCGTACAAGAGCGCGAGTCGACGCTCGGCGAGGTGCACCAAGACGTCGACGTCGATGTCACCGACGTCTTCGCCGTCGGGCGTCATGGACGCCCGTCGACGACGACGACGTCTGTCGCGCGAACGACCGACAGCTCGCGTTCGAACCGGGCACTTCGAGTCCCTCGGTGTTTCCTGTTCATGACCCGTTACTTG